>CAEZTN010000004.1_pt1 | contig 50884 bp, 46 predicted proteins | sample 7264231 | NCBI WGS metagenome assembly CAEZTN01 (sample SAMEA6813805, study PRJEB35770) | uncultured Actinomycetes bacterium | biome: Freshwater; feature: Freshwater reservoir; material: water | place: Czech Republic | collected 2017-08-18 | depth 0.5m m
ATCAAAAAACAGTGCAAAACACTATCTTTTCGCTATTGAAAGCATGACGAATTAAGCCACTATTGGCATTGACTTATGGCACGCTGTTGAGTTCTCAAGGTACGGATGCGCACTGGTCCCCAGGATTCCTCCTAGTTTTCAGGGCAGACCACCAAACTTAGTGCACGCACGCAGACGCGGTCAAACCGGTCTAAATGAGCTTCTAATTTGGCTAATACTCAATTACTCGAGTATCTGTGCCTACTGTCCGGCCTAAATCGTCCGTTCCCAGCAAGGAGCGTAACTATACCTTCGGGGGTTAGGGGGGTCAAATTGAGGGGGTGAGGCGAGTCCTATCTAAACCCCTATTTTGGCTAGGTGACGACGGCCTTTAATCGCTACCTAGTTCTTGTAGAAACATTGAATTATGCAAGCCGGCTAACGTTTTTCGAGATAGGTAGAAAAGGCCTAGGCACTTGGTTGTTAACTAAGCGAGTACGAAATGGCTAGAGCAATTCAACAGCCGCTAAGTCTCTTTTACCCTTCCTCAAAACTGCATATTTACCGCATAAAAAGTCAGTTTTTGAGGGTCGAAAATCTTCTCCCGAAATTTTTTCATTATTGAGATATGCACCACCCTCTTTAACGATTCGCCTTGCTGCAGACTTCGAATCAACGACCCCCGTAGCAGCAATGAGATCGACCCATGTTGGAATCTCTTGTCCGGAAGAGACAGTTGTTCGCGGAAGTTCGGATAATGCAGCAGTTAATGTTGGTAGATCCAACTGAGAAAGATCGCCTTGGCCGAACAAAGCTTTAGCTGCTTCCTCAACACGCGCTGCAACATCTGGGGAATGGACTAGGGCCGTTAATTCTCGTGCCAATTCACGGTGGGCTTCACGTAATCCAGGATTCTCATTGTGCTTAATTTCAAGACTTGCAATCTCTTCATGAGATTTAAATGAAAACACTTTGAGGAAGTTGATGACATCTTTATCATCTGTATTTAACCAGTATTGAAAAAAAGCATATGGTGATGTCATCTCAGGATCTAGCCAGACTGAGCCGCCCGCGGTTTTTCCAAACTTAGTTCCATCAGCTTTTGTCAGTAATGGGACCGTGAGTGCGTGAGCATTTCCCTGTTCAACTCGCCGAATCAGATCTAATCCGGCGACAATATTTCCCCACTGATCCGATCCTCCTAATTGGAGGGTGCAGTTGTATCTCTTATACAGTTCTAGATAATCAAAACTTTGCAAGACCTGATATGAAAACTCTGTGTAACTAATTCCACCAGCCTCTAATCGAGATGAAACCGAATCACGAGCAAGCATTTGATTGACACTAAAATGTTTGCCTATGTCGCGTAGGAATTCAATTGCACTCATCGGTTGAGTCCAATCCAGATTATTGACTACTCTGGCAGGGTTTTTTGGGGCATCAAAATCTAGAAAAGCAGAAACTTGTTTCCTGATTCTTTCAACCCATTCTGCAACAACATCAGAACTATTTAGCGTTCTTTCCTCGTTTTTACCGCTTGGGTCCCCCACCAAACCAGTCGCTCCTCCAACGAGAGCTAAAGGATTATGACCTGCCAATTGAAAGCGGCGAAGCACCAACAAGACAACGAGATTTCCAACATGCAGAGAAGGAGCAGTCGGATCAAATCCCACATACAAGGTCAAAGGGGATTTTAAAGATTCAGCCAACGCCGCTTCATCGGTGGATTGGGCTAGTAAACCCCTCCAACGAAGATCTTCGATTAAATTCACTGGTTCATCATCTCTGAAAACTTTGAGATCATGCGGGAGATTTCTTTCCGGGTTACCTCATTTTTTGCCTGTGCGCTTTGGATCTGAACCTTGACTAAGGCAGGGGCAGTCCCGCCGGCCGTAGTACGAGATTTCAACGCTCCATCTACTGACAAGACCGCCAGTACTCCTTCATCCAACTGTGGATGAATTGCAATCAACTCTCCAGCCGTTAATTCGTGCAGTTCACGAGAAGTTTTTTCACACAGTGCAACACACTTGCCAGCTGATTCATGGGCAGCGGCAAAAGGGATGTTCTTTCTTACAAGATAATCTGCAATCTCTGTCGCCAATGAAAATCCCTTAGGGGCGGCATCTGCCATTTTCTCGCGATCAAATGTGGTGGTAGCGATCATCCCCGTGACTGCAGGTAGAGTTAAAAACAAAGTGTCAAAACTATCAAAGAGAGGTTCTTTATCCTCTTGAAGATCTCGGTTATAGGCAAATGGAAGAGCCTTTAAAACTGTCAGTACTGTTACAAGGTTTCCGATATGTCTTCCAGCCTTACCGCGTGCCAACTCGGCGACATCTGGATTCTTTTTCTGAGGCATGATCGATGAACCAGTTGAATATGCATCTGCAACTTTCGCCCAAGAAAACTCAGTTGAAGCCCACAACGTCCACTCTTCACCTATTCGAGAGAGGTGATTTCCGATCATCGAGAAGATAAATAGCGCTTCACAAACATAGTCACGATCACTCACAGCGTCGATGCTATTTTCGAAAGAGCTTTGAAAACCAAGGTTCTTTGCGGTGAACTCTGGATCAAGTGGAAGCGAAGAACCAGAAAGTGCACCGGCGCCTAACGAACTAATGGAGGTACGGGACAGCCAATTCTCTATTCGATCCAAGTCACGGGCGAAAGCATGTGCGTGCTTTGCCAATTCATGGCCAAAAGAAAGTGGTTGAGCATGTTGAATATGTGTAAACCCTGGTGCCGGATCATCTACGTATTCGGCAGCTTTGGTTAATATCGCATCTTGAAGTTTTACAACTAAATCAGCAACTTGCAGCATGTGATCAATCGAAAACATCCGAAGATCTGTAGTTACTTGATCATTTCTGGAGCGTCCTGCCCTTAGTGCACCACCTGCTGAACCAATTTTTTCTGTTAAACCCCGTTCTAGAGCGCTGTGCACATCTTCATCGGTATCAATAGGAGCGAATTTTCCGTTAATTACTTCTTCGGCCAATTCATTCAGAGCTTTCAAGATTTTAGAAGCATCTTTTGAATCGATTAGTTTATTTCTTTCAAGAACTGCTAGATGCGCCTTGGACGATCGAATGTCATAGGGTGCAAGCCGCCAATCAAAGTGCACGCTTCTAGAAAGGGCAAAGACGCTGTCTTGCGGTGCTTCTGAAAATCGACCGCCCCAGAGAGCCATTACTTCCTCTTTCCTTCGGATTGGGCATACGCAAGAATTTCTTTGGCTAAGTGTGCCCCACCGGTGGCTTTCTTTGAGACTAAAATTATCGTGTCGTCTCCCGCGATAGTTCCAATAACTCCAGTTAGATTCGCGTGGTCTAGTGAACTAGCAAGGAATTGCGCCGCACCTGGTGGGGTATGAATGACGGCCAAATTAGCGCTTGAATCAACGGATAAAATCAATTTCGATGGGACAGGGACGCTTCGTGCAATCGCACTATCACTCGAATCTCTAATTTGATATGTGCTTTCTCCCTTATTGTTGCGTGATCGAACGGCTCCTATTTCTTCGAGATCACGACTTGCAGTCGCCTGCGTCACCTCATAACCACTCTTTTTTAGTAACACAACAAGGTCATGTTGTGAATGTACTTTTCCGCTTTCAATCAATGAAATCGCCTTTGCTCTTCTGGCAGAGACAGAGTGTGTATTAATTGCCATGAGATAGCACCTCTCTAAAAATAGTGATGAACTTTTTGATCTGTGCGTCACTAACGATCAAAGCGGGTGCTATTCGAATAGTCGTAGGGTTAGCTGCATTTACTAACACACCTCGATCAAGTAGTTTTTGGGTGATCTCTTGTGCGGTAGCGCTGCCCAGTTCGATACCGATCAGAAGCCCAGCACCGCGCACTTGTTGAACCCCTTCAATCATTGCGAGCTCCTGGATCAAAAAGCGACCTTGCTTTTGAACTTTCTTGAGTATCTTTTTGCTTTCAATCGTCTTTATCGCTGCAAGGGCTGCAGCTGTTGTGATTGGATTTCCACCAAATGTTGATCCGTGCTCACCTGGCTGAAATAGATCCGCAGCCTTACCCAATGCAATCATCGCTCCAAGTGGTAAGCCGCCACCTAAACCTTTAGCAACTGTAATGACATCGGGAGTAATTCCAGAGTACTCATAACCGAACCAAGAACCGGTTCTTCCCATACCAGTTTGCACTGCATCAATTACTAGAAGACAACCCGATTTGTCGCATAATTGACGCAACTGCTGCAAATAATCATCTGGTGGAACTATGACCCCAGCCTCCCCCATGATCGGCTCAACAATCACCATTGCAGTCTTTTTTGAAATGCATCGTCGCATAGCTTCTATATCGCCAAAGGGGACATGCTTTACATTTTTTAACAACGGTAAGAATGGTTCGCGTTTTGATGGTTGACCAGTTAATGAAAGCGCTCCCATAGTCCGACCATGAAAAGAACCTTGTGTCGCAACGATATGGCTGCGTCCGGTCTTACGTGAAAGCTTTATTGCTGCTTCATTTGCTTCAGCCCCAGACTGACAAAAGAAAACTTTCGCGCCCTTAGTTCCTGTACATGCTCCTAATTTTTCAGCCAAAGCGACGGCGTTAGGATGTGAATACAAATTACTAACGTGACTAAGAGTTCTTACTTGCTTAGAAACTGCGCTCACAATACTTGGATGAGCATGTCCCAAAATATTTGTTGCTATTCCCCCAAGAAAATCAAGATATCTTTTGCCTTCACTATCTTGAACAATTAAACCCTTGCCTTTTACAAGTGTTATTGAAGGCGTTCCATAGTTATTTTGGATGGTTTTGGTCCATCGAATTCCATATTGTTTGTTTCTCATGCTGTGACCAATGTTCCGCCAAGGCCTGCTAATGCGTTGGCCAGAGATTTAGGATCAGTTCCATCAATTATTCGCACAGCTTTAACTCCATAGGTCAATGCGTCCAAGGTTGCTTGAACTTTGGGTGACATTCCATCACTAAATGTCTCTTTAATTGAATTTAGCTCAACTGCAGTGATGGTTTCGATAAGTGATGATTCATCTGGCCAGTTGCGATAAATACCTGAAACGTCAGTCATTATTATCAGCACCGATGCATTCAAACCAGAGGCGATAGCGGCGGCGGCTGAGTCAGCATTAACATTTAATCCAGATTCACCATCTTCTGAAGCCGAGATTGGAGCGATAATTGGCGTGATCTGTTCATTGAGTAGTTGCAAAACTTGTGACGGATCCACGTGCGTGACTTTGCCCACGAAACCTATGTCCTGTATTTTTCCATCAACTAGGACTTCAATCTTTTCTGCAAAAATAGTCGGCAACGAGCGGGCTGAAATGGAATGGGCGTTAACACCAGCGTTTTGAAGTGAAAGTGCCAGCGCGGGACCAACTTCATTTACTAAGACATTTTCTACGATATCAAAAACTTGTTGTGATGTAACTCGTAATCCCGCAACCCATTGACTAGAAATGCCTGCCTTGTTTAGTGCGTCATTTATTTGAGGGCCACCACCATGAACAATGACAATCTTTAACCCGTTTTTAAGAGCTTCTGAAATGGCCCGAGCAAAATCACCGTTCTGATCTCGCATAGCATTTCCGCCATATTTAACAACAATCATGTTGAATACGCAGAGTTCTCGTGGACATAAGCGTGCGTTAAATCATTTGTCAGAACCGTAGCCATTGATGAACCGAACTTCATATCAATATCGATCGTTACTAAACGCTCTGAGAAATCGACAAGAGATTTGTCCTGATCTGGCGCACTATCGGTGCAAACTTGTATGCCATTGAGGCGCACATCAATAGTTAATGGGTCCATCCCAGCCGATGCTGTACCAACAGCCGCTAGAACCCTGCCCCAATTGGGATCTCCACCGAAAATTGCAGCTTTGAGAAGATTGTTTCGTGCGCATGCACGAGCAATCTCAACAGCATCATTTTCTGAATGAGCGTTTATAACATTGATCTCTACCGTTTTTGATGAACCTTCTGCATCTGCGATCAATTGAGCAACTAAATCTGTACAAATTGTCGTCAGATATTGCGCCAATTGCTGATCAGAAAGTGAAATTCCACCCGCTCCAGATGACATGAAAACAACAGTGTCATTTGTCGAGGTGCAACCATCAGAATCCATGCGATTAAAGGTTCGATCTATTACTTGCTTAAAGATACTTTCTGCATTTTCTGATACAACCGCATCTGTCATTACTACACACAGCATTGTTGCCAAGGCCGGTGCAAGCATGCCGGCGCCTTTTGCAATCCCCGAGAAAGTGAAACCGTCACCGGCTACATTAGATATCTTGGCAACAGAGTCTGTCGTCATAATTGCTTGGGCGCTATGAGCTAAACCATCATTGTTCATCATCAATGAGATTTGCGATATGCCATTAAGAATCTTCTTCATTGGGAGAAACTCACCAATAATTCCGGTGGAGCAGACTAGAACTTCACTCGATGACACCTGCAGAACCTTGCCTACATACTCTGCGGTTTCATGGGTATCTGCGAAACCCTGCGGACCTGTACAAGCGTTTGCGCCGCCTGAATTCAAAACTATTGCTCTGGCCATTCCTTGCGAAGCAACTTGTTTGGACCAGATGACGGGAGCTGCAACAACCTTATTTGAAGTAAAGACTGCTGCACAAAAAAATTGTGGACCCAGATTTTGGATAATTGTCAGATCTAAGGATCCGTTGCTTTTTAGGCCGGCCGCAGCTGACCCGGAAATAAATCCTTGAGGAAGTTTCACGCGCCTATCCCATCATGAAGCAACCCCGTTGTTTCATCGATTCCCACAATGATATTTGCGTTTTGAATCGCCTGACCTGCCGCTCCCTTACCAAGGTTGTCTATTGCAACTGAAACAACTAAACGATTTGTATTTTCATCGATTGCAACCTGCATCATTGCTTTGTTGGTTCCTGTCACTGAACTTGTCTTTGGGAGCTGTCCAAATGGAAGAACAGAAACAAAAGGTGCAAGCGCGTAGTAAGTTGTAAAGGCCTGATGCAGTTTTTCGACAGAGATCTGCTTGGTTAATTTGGCAGTTACTGTTGCAAGTATTCCACGGGGCATTGGCGCCAGAATTGGCGTGAAGGATACTTTCGCTTTTTCCTTACCAATAGAAGTAATCGCTTGTTCGATCTCTGGAATGTGTTGATGAACACCACCAAATTTATAGGAGGTTAAAGAACCCATAACCTCACTTGCAATGAGATTGATTTTTGCATTTCTACCGGCTCCAGTTGTTCCGGATGCGGCAACTACAACAATGTCAGTTGAATCTATAAGTCCGATTGCTGGTGCTAACCCAAGAGAAATCGAGGTTGCATAGCATCCGGGGTTAGCTACTCTGGTTTGATTAGAAATTGCCTCTTTGTGAGATGTTGATAACTCTGGTAATCCATAGACCCAGGTGCCCGCATGCGCTCCCCCGTAGTATTTTTCCCAAGCTGATTTATCGCTTAATCTAAAGTCAGCTCCAAGATCAATGATTTTTACCCAGGATGGAATCTTTTCAACTATTGCTGCCGATTCACCATGAGGTAGTGCAAGAAAAACCAAGTCTAGATCTTTAAAATCCACATCTTCATTTTTTACAAAGCGTGCGTGCCCATAGTTTTGTAGTTGCGGATGAACCGAACTGATCTGCTCTCCGGCGTTGGTGTGGGCGCTGACCACCTTCACATCAAAAAGAGGATGGAGAGAGAGCAACCGCAAAAGCTCTCCCCCGGCATACCCGCTTCCACCAATAACGCCAATATTCATAGCTCATATGATAAAGCAGAGCTGATAATTATGCAATTTTATGCATAATTATGCGGTACGAAGGATCGCCCCACAGGCCTTAGAGGCCATAAGGGTTGCACTCTCACGCATTGCACTAATTTCCTCACCTGTAAGAGTTCGGGTTGGATCTCGAAAAACTAAGGTAAAAGCCAAGGAGATTTTGCCACCGCCTATTTTGTCGTAGCGATCAAAAAGTGTTATCGACTCCAATAAAGGCCCAGCCCCTTTTCGCAACGCTTCTTCAACATCTTTGGCGTTTACGCCTTCATCGACTATGAGCGCTACGTCTTGTAACGCAGCCGGCATCGTCCCAACAGTGTTTGGTCGAACCAGTTGCGAAGGTGGCAACGCATTTAAAGCTACGGCAAAAGCAGCGCTTCGTTCCGGTAAGCCATACGCTGCAATTATTCGGGGATGCAGTTCACCTGCGTGGGCAACGGCCTTACCATCCACAAGAATTTCTGCACAACGCCCAGGATGCCAAGGCGCAAAATCTGATCTCGCAACGCTCCATTGCAAATTGCAGAGGTCGAGAATCTCTTCAACATAAGAGATGGCATCTTGCCAACCAAAACTGCGAGCTTTGCCTTGCCAATCTTCATTTTCAATTTTCCCGACAAGCAACCCGGCCACATGGAAGCCCTGAGTTGGAATAGAAGCAAATATTGCTTCTATATCCTTTGGAGAGGGACGCTTTCCCAATTGGGGGGAAATAGTTGGCTTTAACACCTGTGAGCCGCGAAATATTGAGCCCATCTCAAATATGGCAAAATCTTTTGCGCCCCTGCTGATGTTTCTAGAAGCAACTTCGATTAACCCTGGAACTAAGTGGACGCGCATGAGCGGTAGTTCATCTGACATTGGGTTTGCTAATTTGTAGGTTGCTGCACGCTCACCGACAAAACCCATCGAATCTATTGTTGCTTGATTCGTAAAGGGAAACGTTTGAACCTCAGCGAAGCCCTGATTAGCAAGATATAGAGAGATACTTCTACGTCTTTTTTGAGAAGGTGTAAGAGTGGCATGAAGCGGACGCGGTGGAAGGACTGAAGGGATTTTGTCGTAGCCAATCATTCGCGCTACTTCTTCTGTTAGATCGGCTGGTGTATGTAAATCCAATCTCCATGACGGAGGTTGAACAGAAAAACTCTTCTCATCTACCTCACACCCCACAGTTCTAAGGTGTTGTGCAACATCTTTTGCACTTACTGCGAAGCCCAAAACCTTAGAGACATACTCTGGATCCATCGTTATTTTGTTGGGCAAGGTGGGTTTACCATCAATAACAGTGGCAACATGTACAGCCGAACTATTCTCAGTCAGAAGTTGAACAAATCTAGCTGAGGCATACTGCGGAAGGTAAGGATCCACTCCGCGTTCTAATCGTCGAGATGCCTCAGATGAGAGCTTATGTCTGCGTGAATTCTTGGCGATGCAAACCTGGTCAAAGACTGCGGCCTCAAGTGCTATCTCGGTCGTAGATTCGCAAATCTCAGAGTACTGACCACCCATAGTTCCGGCTATAGAAAGAGGTTGTTCGTCATCGCAAACCATCAGATCATCGGGATCTAATGTTCGCTCTTGGCCGTCCAAGGTTACAAACTTAGAAGTTTTAGAAGCTCGTTTGATGGTTAATCCACCTTTGATCTTGGATTTATCAAATGCATGAAGTGGTTGACCTAACTCGAGCATTACATAGTTTGTTATATCGACAACCAAAGAAATCGAACGCATTCCTGCCTTCTCTATTCGTCTGCGCATCCATAGCGGCGTCTGTGCTGACGGATCAAAATTACTTAAAGTGCGTAAATAGAAAACTGATGCTGTTGATTTATCATCAATCTTGGCTTTCACGCCTTTGCCTGTTTCAGGAAAAGTTAGTTCCCGTAAGCCATCAACGGGATCTTTAAAAGCCAACCCCAGTGATCCACCTACTTCTCGAGCAATGCCACGCATACTTAATGCGTACCCACGATCAGGATTTACTGCGATGTCAAAAACTACGTCATTAATCTGCAGAGCTTCGATGGCGTCAACGCCAACAGGTGCTTGGCTTTGGTCAAAAACTAGGATTCCTGCGTGATCGTCATTTAAACCTAATTCTCGTCCAGAGCAGATCATCCCATTTGAAGTCTTACCGTAAGTTTCTCGAGCTGAAATTGCGAATCCACCGGGTAGTACCGCTCCTGGTAATGCAGCAACAACAACGTCTCCAACAGCAAAATTTGTCGCACCGCAAATAACAAAGCGTTCTGACCCATCGCCGCAATCGAGTCCAACATAGCGAATCGGTTTTTTATGCTCGGTAAGTTCTTCTATTGAAAGTACCTTCGCAAATTTAAGCGGTCCGGTTAAATCTGAGCCCTGCTTGATTATCTCTTCGACTTCAAAACCCACACGAATAAGTGCCTCGGCAATTTGTTCGGGAGTAACCTGTTTCGGAATTTCAACAAATTCCTTAATCCACGATAAAGGAGCGCGCACTAGAGACCAACTCCAAACTGACGAGTAAACCTAATGTCACCTTCAACGATGTCATGCATATCGGTTATACCGTGTCTGACCATTAATGTTCTTTCTAAACCCATTCCGAATGCAAAACCAGAATAGATTTCACTATCTATTCCACATGTTGCCAAAACTTTAGGATTAACCATTCCGCAACCGCCCCATTCAATCCAGCGGTTATTGAAGAAAACATCAACTTCGGCGCTTGGCTCAGTAAATGGAAAAAAAGACGGTCTTAAGCGAGTTGTGACATCTGGGCCAAACATATGCCGTGCAAAGTTATCGAGAGTTCCCTTGAGATGAGCCATGGTTATTCCCTTATCGATAACCAAACCCTCTACCTGATGAAAGACAGGACTATGGGTTGAATCGAGTTCATCTGCCCGAAAAGTGCGTCCAGGACACACAATATAAATTGGTGGCTCCTGAGTCAGCATCGTTCTCACTTGAACAGGTGATGTGTGTGTTCTAAGAACCATCCCTGATTCAACCGGCTCGATAAAAAATGTGTCTTGCATGGTCCGAGCAGGGTGATCGGCTGGAATATTTAGTGAATCAAAATTAAGCCATCCTGATTCGAGCTCTGGTCCCTCTTCAACTGAAAATCCTTGTTCAATAAAGAAATCAGAGACTTCATTTTTTATGATCGTGATTGGGTGTAGTCCCCCGCGATGTCCGCGGTTTACCGGAAGAGTGATATCTACAACCTCTTCCAAAAGTATCTTCTGATCGCGTTGTGCTTCCAAGCTTTTTGTTGCAACCGATATGAATTCAGAAATCGAAGCCTTGGCCTCGCCGATTAACTTTCCAAAAACTACTTTGTCTTCAGCAGACATGGAGCCAAGCGCGCGAGAAGCAAGGGCTACCGGTGACTTATCCCCCGCATGAGCCGTTCGCACTAACTTCAGCGAGTTAAGATCTTTAGCTGATGCACACGCCTCTTGCGCATCTTTTACCCATGCTGATATCTCTTCGGCGCGCATGAACTAATTCTATCTGTTGAGTCTTTGCTAGGTCGGGATATTCGAAGGTTTTGGGCCTACACAATCACCCTGAGTGTGGCCCTGAAGTAGATTTACTTGGGTGATAACAAAGATAAGTGATACATCACTATCGTTGCCGCAGCCGATAAGTTAAGACTTTCTGCATCTCCCGGCATGGGAATGTTTACGATCTCAACCCCATTCATTGATTCTATGGATGAAAGCCCGCGGGCTTCATTTCCAAATATGGCGACTACATCTCCACTTGGTTCAAACTCACTCAAAGGTTTTTCACCTTCTGCACCAAGAGATATGGCTTGTAAACCTAATTTCAAAACATCTGCAAGCCCCACCGATTGAAATACAGGAATATGCCATAGCGAACCAGCAGTGCTTCGAACTACCTTTGGTGAAAACATATCTACACTGCCCGGAGAGGTGATCACACCATCCATCCCAAAAGCGTCAGCTGACCTCAGAATTGTTCCCGCATTTCCAGGGTCTTGAATTTCTGAGAGGTATATGTAGCGACGATTTCCATTGAGTTTGATCGAGGAAAGTTCACTTTTTGTTATAGAGCAAATCGCAAGAACTCCTTGAGGAGTAATCGTCTCACACATTTCCTTCATGACTTCATCGCTCACGTCGATGATATTTGTTGCATTATTTAAGTGAAGATCCTTAACTTGCTCTAGTTTGGAACGCCCATTGCTCGTTAAAAATAATGTTTCAATTAATGGACCTTTGAAACCACTCTTGTTATCTGAGGTCGACAACGCCTCTTTTGCACATTGCAACCCTTCAGCAACAAACAGACCAGAGTTTTTTCGCTCTTTTACACCGCGAGAACTAATAAGAGCCTTAACTCGCGCGATATGCGGCGAGTTAAGGCTCTCTATCATTAGAAGATTTTATGCTGATGCAAGGCTCTTGCGAGCTACATCAACAAGTGTCTTAAAAGTAGCTGGATCATTAGTTGCAAGTTCTGAAAGAACGCGACGATCTACCTCTACACCGGATGCTTTAAGACCTTGGATGAAACGGTTATAGGTAAGGCCATGTTCGCGGCAACCTGCATTAATTCTCTGGATCCATAAGCGACGAAAATCGCCCTTTTTATCTTTACGGTCATTAAAGGCATAAACCATAGAGTGCGTAACTTGTTCTTTCGCCTTTGTGAAAAGACGAGAACGTTGACCGCGATAACCGCTGGCACGTTCTAAAGTTGTACGACGCTTCTTAGCTGCGTGAACACCACGTTTTACTCTCATCTAACTGACCCCTTACTTCAAACCAAGCATGCGCTTGGCTGTTACTGCGACGGTTGGTTTAGCGGCTGACTCTGTTGAAAGGCGACGAGTCACGCGTGAAGACTTGCGCTCAAGTAAGTGGCGCTTTCCTGCACGTTCATGCATGATCTTTCCAGAACCTGTAACGCGGAAGGTTTTTTTCGCTCCGCTATGTGTTTTCATCTTTGGCATCTTCTAAGCTCCATCCATTGTCTGCACAGCTGCATCAGCTTTTGCTTTACGCGCTGCTTTTGCCTCTGCAACTGCTTCTGTCTTCTTCTTCGTTGGTCCCAGAACCATTGTCATGTTTCGTCCCTCTTGCTTTGGAGCAAATTCGACAAAACCAACAGCTGCTGTGTCTTCTGCAAGACGTTGTAGCAACTTGTAACCCAATTCAGGTCGCGTTTGTTCGCGTCCTCGAAACTTCATAGTCACCTTGACTTTGTCTCCACCTTTTAGGAACTTCTCCACTTGAGTGCGTTTGGTCTCATAATCATGATTTTCAATCTTTGGCGTTAATCGCACTTCCTTCACCACAATGTGGGTCTGGTTTTGGCGCGCTTCCCGTGCTTTTTGAGCTACTTCGTACTTGTATTTTCCGAAGTCCATGATCTTACAAACTGGTGGATTGGCTTCAGGTGCGATCTCGACTAAGTCAAGACCTACTTCATCGGCCATCTTCAAGGCTGTATCGATATCGACTACTCCAACTTGCTCACCGGTATAACCGATCAAACGAATTTGAGGCGTGCGAATTCGATCATTAATGCGAGGTTCGGTGGTGACTTTAGGCTCCTTCGGTTCGTTAACGCTTTGGTGTAACAGCGCTGCAAAAAGAAAACCGCAAGGGCAAGAGAAAAATCTCTTATCCGACAAACCAGCTCGCACTAGTGGCGATGAAGGTGGGAGCGGTAACTCCTCTTGCAGTGGTTGTTACTCCACTGGTCTGGGTCAAAGGCTACCCGCTTGCTCGCAAAAGGGGAAATTTAGGCGGAATCCCCATGACTTTACATGCGGTCCTCAACAGGAAATCACACCTGCCCGCCACTACCCTTATGGAATGGGCAAAGAGAGAAAAGTTTTTGAGATCACCACGGCCCCTGCTGCCCTAACTCGCGATCAAGCTGGTCGCCAAAAACGCTACTTCATTTCAATGATGATTCGAACCGCATGTTTCATCCTTGCTGTTGTATTGCCGAGCCCATATCGGTGGTTTGCACTTTTAGGAGCCGTAACACTTCCATATTTTGCTGTCGTGATCGCCAACGCTGGACGCGAAACGATCTCCACCCGAGAAGATGTAATAAAAGATAAGCCCCTGGCACTTGATTAATGGGATCTGATTTTTGGAACACAATTCATGTCTGGTGAAATTAAGGATGATTTAAACACCAAAGAATCTTGGGCATTCTTTAAATCTGTAATCGCTCTTCTCTTAATTGGTCTGTGTCTTTGGGGTGGGCAATGGCAGTATCAACGCGGAGTTGATCGTCACGAGAGAAATACGATTGTTAAAGAGAGAATTACCAAACCAGCTGTATCTCTGGATGAAATTTTCGATCTTTCCAGTGATCCGCAATCATTTGAATGGCGATTAGTGCGCTCAACTGGAGAATTTGATCAGAGCAAACAAATTCTTCTGCGAAATCGCTACTACGAAGGTAAATATGGATTCCAAGTCTTAACTCTTTTTCGCACATCTTCTGGCGATAAATTCTGGGTTGACAGAGGATGGGTTCAAGCTGGCGCAACTGCGTTAACAAAGCCCACGATAGTTCCACTTCCCTCAGGACAAGTAGATATAGAAGGGCGCATACGCCTTGATTCCTCTCTACCTCGAGGAGCTTTCTTTGCGATCAGTTCTGGTAATCAAGAGATCATCAGTAAGTTAAATGCTCAAAGCAGACTTGAAACTGAAAACTACTACATAGATTTAATCTCAGGTTCGATCCCTCAATTAACTCCTGCGGCTCCGGCGCAATTACCTGAGTTAAGTGATGGTCCACATATGGCATACGCACTGCAGTGGGTGTTCTTCGCTGGTTTGGCTGGTTACGGTCGAATATTAATTCGTCGTACCCGATAAATCCTGGCGGTTATAAAGTTCTGAATAAAGACCACCTCGTTCGATCAGCTCAATATGGTTGCCTCGTTCAACAATAGATCCTTTTTCTAGAACCAATATTTGATCAGCTTCACGTACCGTACTTAAACGGTGAGCAATCACAATACTGGTTCTACCCTTGAGTGCATTCGCCAGTGCATCGTGTACCAGCTGTTCATTCTCTGAATCTAAATGAGCTGTAGCTTCATCAAGAATTACTATCGATGGGGATTTTAAGAGAAGTCGCGCAATAGCTAAGCGTTGTTTTTCACCACCTGATAAACGGTGACCGCGTTCGCCCACCATAGTATCTAGCCCATTTGGAAGCGAACTAATGAGATCCCAAATTTGTGCAGCCTCGCAAGCGATTCGCATCTCCTGTTCTGTTGCATCCTCTTTTGCATACCTAAGGTTTTCAAAGATACTTTCATGAAAAAGATGTGCATCCTGCATGACAACACCAAAGCTTTGTCGCAGTGATTCCAAAGTGATATCGCGGATATCGACACCATCAATTTCGATAGAGCCTTCGGTAACATCATAAAGTCTGGGCAATAGCGCACTAATTGTCGTTTTACCTGCACCAGATGGACCGACCAATGCCGTAGTTGTGCACGGTTCTACGACGAAGGAAAGCCCATGTAGTACCTGTCCAGATGGGACGGTTTCATCCTTGGCCGCAGATTCAAGTGATGCCAACGAAATCTCGTGTGCATTTGGATAAGAGAAATCAACATTCTTAAACTCTATTTTCCCTAGAGTGGCTTTGAAAGTTTTTGCACCTTCCTTGTCTTTAACCATCGGCTCTAAATCAAGAACTTCAAATACGCGTTCGAAAGACACAAGTGACGTCATTATGTCTATTCTGACGTTAGATAACGCTGTTAATGGTCCATAGAGCCGGGCCAACAAAGCAGTAATGGCAAGCAGAGTTCCAACGGTTAACTCTCCGCTAATTGCCAGATGTCCCCCAATGCCATAGGCAAAGGCCGTGGCAATTGCTGCAACACTTGTTAAGGCAATAAAGAAAAGGCGATTAAGCATGGCCATCTTTATTCCAATATCTGCGACTCGGCGTGCTCTGGTCGCGAAAGCAACGTGCTCACGTTCCTGTTTGCCGTATAGAGAAACCAGCATGGCGCCAGAAACATTAAATCTTTCTGTCATCACGCTAGACATTTGCGAATTCAGGTTAAAGGACTCGCGCGTGAGGGCTTGAAGGCGTCGGCCCACCCATTTAGTTGGATAAAGAAATAATGGCAATATCAGTAGCGAAAACAGTGTGATCTGCCAAGAGAGAATTAACATTGTTATACCGACCAAGAAAAGGCTTACGAAATTACTTACCAGGCCAGAAAGTGTTGAAGTAAAAGCCTGTTGGGCTCCGATAACATCAGAGTTGATTCGAGAGATCAGGGCTCCCGTTTGAGTTCGAGTGAAAAAGGCAATTGATTGTTTTTGAACATGGGAAAAGACCAAAGATCGCAAATCATAGATTAAGCCTTCTCCAATTCTTGAGGAGAAATACCTCCCAAGAATGTTAAAGGCAGCATCGGCCAGAGCGATAACACCAACAAAAAGTGCAAGCTGAGTTACTACAGCGCCATTGCCCGGGATGACACCATCATCTATTAGTTTCTTCAGCAAAAGAGGCGTTGCAACTATCAATGCAGCATCGATGACTACTGTTACTAAATAAATGTAAATGCTGAATTGATAAGGTTTGCCAAATGACAGTATTCGCTTTACTGTCCCCGGCTTTAATTTCTGTTCCTTGATTGAAGGATCCGCCGTCATGGAGCGATAGTTAAGCCATGCGCCATGCATTGACATCTTTTATACCGTAAAACCAAGAGCGCGAAGCTGATCTCTTCCGTCGTCACTTATCTTGTCCGGACCCCAAGGTGGCATCCATACCCAATTGATTTTTACGTCACTAGTCATTCCTGCAAGGGCTGCACGTGTCTGATCTTCAATCACATCTTGTAATGGGCAGGCCGCAGAAGTTAAAGTCATGTTTAGGATTGCAATGTTTGCTTCATCGACCATAACATCGTAAATAAGCCCCAGATCCACAACATTAATCCCAAGTTCTGGATCAACTACATCCTTCATAGCTTCGGTAACATCATCGATTGACGTTGTCATTGTGAGCCCCCTCTTTCATCGACACTGTCTTGTGATTGTTTAATTCTATCTGCTGCATCTCTATAGGCCATCCATCCCAGCAACGCGCACTTAATACGCGCTGGAAACTTGGAAACCCCAGCCATCGCAACGGCATCTTCAAGAACTAGAGGATCTCCCTCTTTCGTACCTTTGCTGTGCATCAGTTCTATGAACTGTTCAGTGATTGCACCCGCTTCATCCAAACTCTTATCAAGTAGTAAATCGCTGACTATGGAAACACTGGCCTGAGAAATTGAGCAACCAACTCCATCCCAAGTAATCGACTGAATCTTTGATTCGCGGACAGTTAAATTCAGCGTGATTTCATCGCCACAGCTTGGATTTATGTGGTGTACCTGCACGTCATAAGTACCTGAAAGTCCCTTGTTAAGTGGATGTTTGTAGTGATCGAGAATCACTTCCTGATAAAGAGTGTCCAGTTCCATCAGGCAAAATATTTCTGTGCATTGACGATGCCGCTCACCAAAAGATCACACTCTGCTTCTTGATTGTAAAGGTATAGGGAGGCACGCGTTGTTGCCGGTACTCCAAGTTTGCGCGTTAGTGGCCATGCACAGTGATGGCCAGTTCTAACAGCTATACCCTGGCTATCAAGATATTGACCTAAATCATGAGGATGTATTTCTCCGACAGTAAAAGAAATGCAAGATCCTCTGTTTTCAAGATCTAATGGACCAACTATTTTTAAGGTTGGTATCTCCTGCAGTTTTTCCAAAAAGTATTTTGTGAGCGCCATCTCATGGTGAAAAATATTATCCATTCCAATTTTGCTTAGAAAATCCAAAGCTGCGCCCAACCCAACGGCTTGAGCCATATTTGGAACACCAGCTTCAAATCTTTTAGGAGCAGGAGCCCAGGTCGCAGATTCCATTGTTACATTCTCAATCATGGATCCACCAAAGAGAAATGGAGGCAAATCCTCTAATTGATTGCTCCAAAGAACTCCTACTCCAGTTGGACCAACCGCTTTATGACCTGAGAAAACAAGAAAATCAACTCCTAGCTTTTTGACGTCAATAGGCATGTGTGGAACTGACTGGCATGCATCAAGTACCACAACAGCACCAACTGCATGTGCGCGGGCAACAATTTCCTCCAAAGGATTTATTGTTCCAAGAACATTAGATTGATGAGTTATTGCTACAACTTTTGTGTCTTCAGAAATCACTGCATTTATAGAATCAAGATCCAATCGACCATTTGGCAGAACTTCAAACCAAGATATTTTTGCACCAGATCGCGATGCTAACTGTTGCCAAGGGATGAGATTTGCATGGTGCTCCATCTCGGTAACGACAATTCGATCTTGAGAGGTCAAGGCAAAACGGGACCCGGATGGCGCGTTGCTCATCGAGTATGCGATCAGATTTATTGACTCTGTTGCACTTTTCGTGAAGACAATTTCTTCAGATTTGGCCCCTAAGAAATTAGCTACTTTCTCACGCGCCCCTTCATATGCATCAGTGGCCTCTTCGGCCAATTGATGCGCTCCCCGATGCACCGCAGCGTTATGTGATCTGTAGAAATTACTCTCAGCCTCTATGACTGTTTCTGGTTTTTGACTCGTCGCTCCGCTATCTAAGTAGATGAGTTTTTTGCCACCACGAACCGTTCGTTCGAAGATTGGAAAATCTCGACGAATTGCGGCAACATCAAAACTCATAAAACTAATTACTTGCTGACGTAATCGGCATAGCCGTTGGCTTCAAGTTTCTCAGCCAACTCTGGCCCACCTTGTTCCACAATGCGACCATTGGCAAAAACGTGAACAAAGTCAGGCTTTATGTATCGCAAGATTCTTGTGTAGTGAGTTATCAAAATAACTCCTAGGTTATTTGCATTTTTGGCACGATTAACACCTTCTGAAACTATGCGCAAAGCATCAACATCTAGACCAGAGTCTGTCTCGTCCAGAATTGCCATCTTGGGCTTAAGAAGTTCTAGTTGCATAATCTCATGACGCTTCTTTTCTCCACCAGAAAAGCCCTCATTGACATTTCTAGTTGCAAAAGCTGGATCCATGTTTAAAGCTTCCATGGCTGATTTAACTTCGCCAACCCATGTTCGAAGCTTTGGAGCCTCTCCGCGCAACGCAGTTGCAGCAGTGCGCAGAAAGTTCGAAACTGAAACACCGGGAACTTCTACCGGATACTGCATCGCCAAAAACAATCCGGCCTTCGCGCGTTCGTCAACACTCATTTCAAGAACGTCTGCGCCATCTAACGTAACCGTTCCACCTGTAATTGTGTACTTAGGATGTCCTGCGATTGAGTAGGCAAGAGTTGATTTACCTGAACCATTTGGACCCATGATTGCATGAGTCTCACCTGACTTGATAGTTAGATCCACTCCCTTCAGGATCTCGACCATTCCATCATCTGTGTTTACAGAGACCTGCAGGTTACGGATTTCTAGTGTGCTCATCTTTTTCTCTCTTCTCTCGTTACTAAATCTCTACCGTGACGGAGTTTCCGTCGATCTTTACAGGAAATGTTTCTAACGCGATATTTGCGGGCAAAGTCAAAGCTTGGCCAGTTCGCAGGTCAAACTCTGCACCGTGTAGCCAGCATTCGATTTTGAATCCATCAGTCTCTCCTTCGGAAAGCGACGCTTCTGAATGTGTACAAGTATCTGCAACAGCAAAGACTTCTTGGCCCACTCGTGCGACACAGATGCTCTTGCCATTTTTTTCAATGAGCACTGGTTTGCCTTCATGAATCTGGTCAAACTGTAGGTCAGACATTATGTCCCGCCTTTTCAAGCTCATTATCAATGCGATCCATGATTCGATGTTGAATCTCTTCATTACCAATTTCCGAAACAATCTCATTGAAGAAACCTCGAACAACCAGTCGTCTGGCATCTGCCATAGCGATACCGCGTGACATCAAGTAAAAGAGCTGCTCATCATCAAAGCGGCCTGTTGTGCTTGCGTGTCCTGCGCCAACAATTTCGCCTGTTTCAATTTCCAGGTTAGGTACTGAATCAGCACGTGCACCATCAGAAAGCAAGAGATTGCGGTTTAGCTCGTAGGTATCAGTACCTTCTGCAGCTGCGCGGATTAAGACATCACCGATCCACACTGTGTGAGCATCTTGACCAGCTAATGCGCCTTTATAGTTCACATTCGATTTAGCATGTGGAACTGCGTGATCAATGTGATTTCGATGTTCAAAGAATTGTCCAGCAGTTGCGAAATAAACACCCAAAAGATCAGCCGATGCACCCGGTGCCTTAAAGGCTACTGTTGGAAGAATTCGCACAACATCTCCCCCAACTGTCACTGTAATCGATTTAAAGATTGCATCCTTATCAACTATGGCATGGTGGCGAGCTGTGTAGACGGATTTAGATTCAAACTCTTGAAGAGTTACAAATTTTAGATTAGACCCCGGAGCCAAGTAAATCTCCAGATCTTCTGCCAAAACAGTATCTGTCGTGTTTTCAACGATCACAGTTGCAACTGCATGAGTTCCAAGAGAAATTCGAACACGTGAGAATTCAGCAGTATCCATCCCACCAGCTGAGCGACCCAAAAAGATCGGCTCAGTCAGCTCGGTATTTGCTGCGATAGCAAGATGTGCAACCGAACTCGCCGATCCCCTGACGCGTTCAATGATGACGTCATCGGATGCAGATAAAGGTTCTAGGTTCTCACGAATAAATGTAACTCCGGATGGCAGTGCACCTTTTGTAATCAATGACTCGCGATCTGATTGAACAGCCGTTCCATCATGTAGTCCACGCAGGCGTTTTAGAGGGGTGAAACGCCACGCCTCTTCTCTTCCCGTCGGAGTTAAGTAATTAGTAGTTAAAACAGACATTAACCTACGGCACCTTCCATCTGGAGTTCAATCAATCTATTGAGTTCTAGTGCATACTCCATTGGAAGTTCGCGCGCAATTGGTTCGATAAACCCACGAACAATCATCGCCATTGCTTCATCTTCATTTAGTCCGCGTGACATTAAGTAGAAGAGTTGATCATCACTTACTTTTGAAACAGTAGCTTCGTGACCCATAGAAACATCATCTTCACGGATGTCTACATACGGATAAGTATCAGAACGCGAAATGGTATCTACCAATAGAGCGTCGCATTTAACGGTGCTCTTTGAGTGATGTGCACCCTCTTGTACTTGAACAAGCCCTCTATAAGAAGTTCGTCCTCCACCACGTGCAACCGACTTAGAGATAACAGATGATGACGTGTACGGAGCAGCATGAACCATTTTTGCTCCTGAATCCTGATGCTGACCTTCTCCGGCAAATGCAAGTGAAAGAGTTTCACCCTTTGCATGAGGACCCATTAAAAAGATCGCTGGATACTTCATAGTGACCTTTGAGCCAATATTGCCATCGACCCATTCCATAGTTGCACCTTCAGCACATGTTGCGCGCTTTGTAACTAAGTTATAAACATTGTTTGACCAGTTTTGGATTGTTGTGTAACGAACACGAGCACCCTTTTTAACAATGATTTCAACGACGGCAGAGTGCAAAGAATCTGATTTATAGATTGGTGCTGTGCAACCCTCTACATAGTGAATGTAGGAATCTTCGTCAGCAATAATCAAAGTTCTTTCAAACTGTCCCATATTCTCAGTGTTTATACGGAAATATGCCTGCAGTGGGATGTCAACGTGAACACCCTTAGGTACGTAGATAAAGGATCCCCCTGACCACACGGATGTATTAAGGGCTGCAAATTTATTGTCTCCGACAGGAATAACGGTTCCGAAATACTCCTTGAAAAGTTCTGGGTGTTGTTTCAAAGCGGTATCTGTATCAAGGAAAATAACACCCTGAGCTTCAAGATCTTCACGAATCGAGTGATAAACCACTTCTGATTCGTACTGGGCGGCAACACCGGATACAAGTCTTTGTTTTTCTGCTTCTGGGATACCTAATCGATCATATGTATCTTTAATTTCATCTGGCAGGTCATCCCATGTTGTTGCCTGCTTTTCGGTAGAACGCACGAAATACTTGATCGTGTCAAAGAAAATTCCTGAAAGGTCTGATCCCCAGTTAGGCATAGGCTTCTTCTCAAATAGGGCAAGGCCTTTGAGTCTTAGTTCCAGCATCCAGTCCGGCTCTGACTTCTTAGCAGAGATATCGCGAACAACATCTTCGTTGATTCCACGCTTTGCATTCTCACCAATTTCACTCTTGTCTGACCAACCATATTCATAGTTGCCAAGACCTTCGAGCTCTGGATGTGCTGTAGTCATGCGCGTTCCCCGTTTCTTGATATTTTCGATTTTTTGTTAGTAGTTTGTAATTTTGGAATAAACGTTGTGCAGACACCATCACCGTGAGCAATAGTTGCTAAGCGCTGAACATGTGTCCCTAAAATCTTTGAAAGTGCCGAGGTTTCTGCCTCGCATAGTTGTGGAAACTCTGCTGCAACGTGCGCAATTGGGCAATGATGTTGAATTAACTCTTGACCCATTGCTTTGTTATCTACACTCGCCGCGTAACCTTGCTCAGTTAAAAACGATGCTAGAGCCGCTGTCTTGTTTGTGTTCTTAGCCATTGAATCTAAAGCCTTACGTTCAATGTCATCGGCACGAGACTGTGCGAATCCATCTACGAGTTGATTGCCGGATTGAGAGGACATAAATTTAAGCGCTGCTACCGCTAAATCATCATAAGAGTGTTCAAAGCGCTCCCGACCTTTGTCGGACATAACAAAGACTTTTGAAGGTCGGCCTCTTCCACGAATTGCAAGAGATCTCGGTTCCCGAGCTTCAATAAGCCCATCTGCAATTAAAAGCTCTAAGTGTCTGCGAATTCCTGTTGCAGTTAGCGCTAAGCGCTCCCCAAGAATCGCAGCAGTTGATGGGCCATTTTCCAGAATTGATCGAGCCACAAGATCGCGCGTGCGAACGTCCTCGCCAACCACCATCGAGCCTGTCATTTTCACAACACTATTGTGTCGTAATTCGACACCTCCTGCCAGTTGGAACGCGCCTACCCCCGCAGTCAATAGGCTTTACCTATGTCCCGAACTGCAGTTGTAGGCTCAAGATTTTCAGCTGCCAGGGTTTTAATCCCCGCTAGCGCAGTACTTCTGTTTTTGCAGGCCGCACTGGTCGTAACGGGTGGAGCGGTTCGCCTAACGGGTTCGGGTCTTGGGTGTCCCACGTGGCCGGAATGCACTCCGGGTTCCTATACACCGGTTCCCCATCAAGCCGAACCTGTCCTGAATGTTTGGATTGAGTTCGGAAATCGAATGCTCACCTTCGCACTTGTTTTAGCTTCACTAGTTGTAATCATTTCAGTGTTAAAAAGCGGACGAAGAGATCTGCGCTCACTAGCTATGGGTCAGTTTTTAGGAATATTCGGACAAGGAATCTTAGGCGGAATCACCGTATTAACCGATCTCAATCCAATTACTGTTGCACTCCACCTTTTGTTATCCATGGTCTTGATTGCTGGTGCATCATCTATTCATATGCGCAGGTTTGCTCCTTCAATAAGTATTGAATCATCTAGGTTAACTCGCTCGCTGGCCAAAGCACATGTATCAATTATGTTTTTGGTGATGATTTTAGGAACAGTCGTAACAGGGTCGGGTCCTCACGCAGGTGATGCTCAAGCACCACGTTTCTCATTTGACATAAGAACCGTCGCCATTTTGCATGCCGATTTTGTTATATTTCTTTTTGGACTCACTATTGCCTTCTATGTTGCTGTTGGCACTTCGCCTCAAACAAAGGTCAAATTGCGTACCTTTACTATAATTGCCTTGGCTCAGGGAGTCATTGGCTATGTTCAATACTTCTTAGGAGTGCCAGCCTTAATAGTTGGTTTTCATTTATTGGGGGCTGCGGTTCTTTGGATCAGTGCATGGAGAGTTTTTCTTTCGACCAGAATAAGAATGGAAACAAAATGAGTAAACCGGCCGGATGGACAACTCTTGATGATCGCGCCATTGCATATGCGCGCGCTTTAGCTGCAGATGCGGTCCAAAAAGTTGGAAACGGCCACCCAGGCACGGCAATGTCACTGGCTCCAGTTGCATATCTGCTTTTTCAACGTCATTTAGTCCATGATCCAAGCGACTCACATTGGTTAGGCCGCGATCGTTTCATTCTCTCTTGTGGTCACTCATCGCTTACTTTATATATTCAACTTTTCTTGAGTGGTTATGGTCTTGAAATGAAGGACCTAGAAAACTTTAGAACGTGGGGCTCATTAACCCCTGGACATCCAGAGTATGGCCACACAGCCGGTGTTGAGATGACAACTGGTCCTTTAGGTCAAGGAGTAGCAACTGCCGTTGGTATGGCTATGGCGGCAAGATACGAACGCGGTTTGTTAGATCCAGATTCACAGCAATCAAAATCGAGCTTTGATCACCGAATTTGGGTTATCTGCTCTGATGGCGACTTACAAGAAGGTGTCAGCGCAGAGGCTTCTTCTCTGGCCGGCACTCAAAGCCTGGGCTTGTTAAATGTTATTTATGACGACAATAGAATTTCAATTGAAGGTGATACACATAATGCCTTCACTGAAGATGTATCAGCTCGATACCGTGCATATGGTTGGCACGTTATAGATGTTGCTGCGCAAGCAAATGGCGATGTTGACCTGATCGCACTTGATGCAGCAATGGAAGCCGCAAAAAAAGAAGTAAATAAACCCTCATTGATACGAATGAAATCTGTCATTGCTTGGCCAGCACCTAAAGCACAAGGCACTGCTTCCTCCCATGGTTCTGCACTTGGAGTTGAAGAGATTAAGGCGACAAAAACAGTATTGGGTCTTAACCCCGAAGAAGATTTTGCGATGCCTGCAGAAGTTCTTGCACACGCACGAGAAGTAAAAAAGCGTGGCGCTGAAGTAAGAGCCACATGGGAAGAATCTTTTGCTCTTTGGGCAAAAAATCAGCCAGAGAGAGCCAAACTGCTAGAGCGATTAAGAGCCAAAGAACTTCCGAGTAACTGGGACAGCACCATTCCAGTTTTCCCAGCTGGAAAAGATATGGCAACCCGCGCAGCATCAGGCGAAGTTATTAATGCATTAGCAGAACACCTACCGGAATTCTGGGGTGGATCTTCTGATTTAGCAGGTTCCAACAACACAAGCATCAAGGGTGCTCAAAGTTTTCTACCAAGTACAAGTTCGATCGCTGGGGCTAATCCCTATGGGCGCATCATTCACTTTGGCATTAGAGAACATGCAATGGGCGCAATACTCAACGGAATAGCACTACATGGTCTATCGCGTAGTTTTGGTGGAACTTTTGCTGTCTTTAGTGATTACATGCGTCCAGCTGTCAGATTGGCGGCATTAATGAACATCGCCTCCACTTTTGTATGGACCCACGATTCCATTGGTGTCGGCGAAGATGGTCCAACTCATCAACCGATCGAACATTTCGCTGCATTGCGCGCCATCCCAGGTTTAGATGTAGTGCGACCTGGTGATGCAAATGAAGTGGCAGAGGCTTGGAAAACGATTATTACTAGAAATCGTCCTGTAGGAATTTTACTCTCTCGACAAAATTTGCCTGTACTTGACAGAACAATTTACGGTTCTGCAGCCAACGTTTCAAAGGGTGCATACGTTTTAAAGGACGCTAAAAAACCGCTGGTGATTTTGATAGCAACAGGCTCTGAACTCAGTCTTGCAGTTGAGGCAGCAGTAGCTCTTGAATCTGATGGAATAGCTGTTCGAGTTGTGAGCGCACCTTGCCTAGAGTGGTTTGACGAACAAGATAGGAGCTATAAAGAAAGCGTCTTGCCGCCAAACATTCTTAAGGTCAGCATTGAAGTTGGAATCGCCCAAGGATGGCATAAATACATCGGAGATACGGGACTAGCCATATCCCTTGAACATTACGGTGCATCGGCTGATGCAAAGCGGTTATTTAAAGAGTTTGGATTTTCAGTTGAAAGCGTTGTTGCTCAAGTAAAGAAGTTGGTCAAATAAATATGGGTCTAGCGAGTCTAGAAGAACTTCAAGGTTGCGCCACTTCATTCTGGTTAGATGATTTATCAAGGGCGAAAATCTCTGGAACTGACGCGCACTCACTTCCTTCGCGAATTGCAACCTCTGCCGTAGTAGGGGTAACCACAAATCCGAGCATTTTCAGTTCAGCTATCAGTAATGGTTCTGAATACGCACAAGACATTGAACAGATGAAGGGATCCTCTGTTGATGACGTCATTGAAAAACTCACGACCGATGATGTCCGCGCAGCTTGCGATCTTCTCTATCCGATCTATAAAACTTCAAAAGGAATAGATGGTCGAGTGAGCATTGAAGTTGATCCCCGTTTGGCTCATGACACAGATGCAACCATCGAGGCAGGCCAAAGATTGTGGAAGCTTATCGACAGAGCAAATGTAATGATAAAAGTTCCGGCAACGATTGAAGGTTTGCCTGCAATCACCGCTTTGCTAGCACAAGGAATAAGCGTCAATGTCACCTTGATTTTTTCTATTAAAAGATATGGACAGGTAATTGACGCCTTCATTAAGGGCGTGAAAGATTGTGATGATCCTTCCAAAATACATTCAGTTGCATCCTTTTTTATTAGCAGAATAGATTCTTCAATTGATGCCAAACTAAAAGAGAATGGTTCGCCAGATGCAACAAAACTGCTAGGAAAAGCGGCCATTGCAAATGCTCATCTTGCCTATCAGTTATTTGAAAACAAGTTTAATTCACCTCAATGGAGCGCACTTGCATCAAAAGGTGCTCACAAGCAGCGACCATTGTGGGCATCAACCGGGGTAAAAGATCCTTCGTATCCCGATACAGCATACGTTGTTGAATTAATAGCTCCAGATACAGTCAACACTATGCCGCAATCAACTCTGGATGCTCTTATTGATCACGGGGTTTTACGAGGTGACACAATTACCGGCAGATACCAGGATGCTGTTGAAGTTCTAAAAGGGTTATCTGCCTTGAATATTTCCCTGGATGATGTAACCGCAGAACTAGAGATAGATGGCGTCAAAAAGTTCGCACAAGCATGGAGTGAACTCCAAAACAATGTCGAGACTGCATTAAAAAGTGAGCAAAAATGATCAAAATTAGTGGTGGCTCAATATCTAAAATTGATCGTACCTGCAGTGAGTACAAAGATCTTTTGCAAGCCCACAAAAGACTTGCACAACAAGATGCCACCTTGTGGGGTCCACAAGCCGAACCTGAGGCAGCGATTAGATTAAATTGGATAGATCTTCCAAATCGATCTAGAGAACTTTTGCCTTTGTTGGACGCGTTAACAGCTAAGCATCGCGATAAGGATGTCGTCATTCTCTGTGGAATGGGTGGATCCTCATTAGCTCCAGAGGTGATTGCAGCCACCTATGAAAAACAGTTGTTTGTTATGGACTCCACCGATCCTTCCTATGTAGAACGAGCACTAAATTATGATCTTTCAAAGGTTTTAGTAATAGTAAGTTCTAAATCAGGCACAACGATTGAAACCACCAGTCAGCGCGCAATTTTTGAACAAGCATTTGTAAGTAAAAACCTTGATCCAAGGGCGCACATGGTTTTCATAACGGATCCAGGTTCAGCTCTAGATAATCAGGCCAGAGAACAGGGATTCACAGTCATTAATGCCGATCCCCATGTAGGTGGTCGCTTTAGCGCACTTAGCGCATTTGGACTTGTACCTGCTGCTGTATTAGGCATTGATGTTTCAGTTTTGCTTGACGATGCAGATGATGCGAAAGCGGCATTCCTTTCAGATCCACAATTAGTCTGCGATATTGCCTATCTAATCTCCTATGTTGGAAGACAATATATCTCCTTCACTGATGCAGAAAGTTCCATGCCAGGATTGAGTGATTGGATAGAACAATTAGTTGCAGAATCCACAGGCAAGAATAAAGTGGGAAGATTGCCAGTTGTAGTCAAATCATCTAGCAAGATCAAGGATGTTGAGATCTTTAGTGTGGCTTTTGGTGGAAGCGCAGATTTAGTTGTTTCTGCCGACTTATCGGCCCAATTTATAATCTGGGAGTGGGTAACTTCCTTAGTTTGTTATGCACTAAAGGTTGATCCATTTAATCAGCCCAACGTGACAGAAGCCAAGGATGCAACATCTTCTCTATTGTCACAATGGAAGGGAACAAAACCCTTACTGACCCCTGATAGCCTCGATGGAGAGATTGAAATTTTCGGTCAAGGAATTGATCTTAAGCAAGCGTTGAAATCACTGATTGCATCGATTCCTTCAGGTGGATACATCTCAATCATGGCTTATTTGGATCGAGCGGGAGATTCAAGAGTTGAAGAATTGCGCGAAATACTCACTCATAAGTCACAAAGGCCTGTGACTTTTGGTTGGGGTCCTCGCTTCTTGCATTCAACTGGCCAGTTTCACAAAGGCGGTCAACCCAATGGTGTATTTCTCCAATTAACAGGAGAGAGTGAGTGCGACCTTGACATACCCGGTCAGAAATTCACTTTAAGCACGTTGATTACTGCACAAGCTCTTGGCGATGCGAATGCCCTGAGATTAAGGGAGTATCCATTGCTCAGAATCCATCTTAAAAATCGGGCCGAGGGCATTTCTAATTTACTAGCTGCCGCCGAGGCTCTGTAAAAATTATTTAGTCGTCGTCTCCACGAAGTCGACGAAGTGCCTCTTCAAGAAGTCTCTCGCCTTCTGAATCTGTGCGTCGTTCTTTAACGTAGGCAAGGTGAGTTTTATAAGGCTCATTCTTTATTGGGCTAGGCGGATTATTACGATCTCTTCCAGCAGGGTAACCGCACTTTGGACAGTCCCACTCAGCTGGAATTACAACAGTCTCTTCAACTGCAAAAGATGGACGTACTTCATGTCCATTTGCACACCAATAAGAGACATAGGCACGTGCAATTGAATCTCCACGCTCTGCCTCACCCATTGGGCCGGCTCCAACGCGACTTCCGCGAATTGCACTTGCCATTTTGTGCTCCTTAGATATTTACAAGAAAATTACTTGGTTTACAACTGAACTATTTGAGTAAAAGTGAAAGTGCAACTACTAGAGAAAACCACACTCCACCAGCAACAATGGTTATACGATCGAGGTTTCGTTCTACAACCGATGAACCACCGTAGTTAGAAGAAATACCTCCACCAAAGAGGTCAGAAAGACCGCTCCCCTTACCTTTATGCAAGAGCACCAGTAGGATCATGACAGTACTTGTAATCATTAAAGCTATCGAAAGACCTAGTATCACTTTTTAAAACTCCTAGTTCGTAGAGGGTAAGGATACCCGCGTCATTGACTAAATGTTTACTCCGTTACCGCATAAAACTTAGCAATTTTGGCTAATTCCTCAGGATCTAGGCTCGCTCCACCAATCAGGGCGCCGTCTACATCTTCCATTTTCATGATGTCTACCACGTTGGAAGACTTGACCGATCCACCATAGAGAATCCTCATATTGCCGGCGATATCACTGGATCCGATATTTTCAATCTCTTCACGAATAGCGGCACAAACTTCCTGAGCATCTTCTGGAGTGGCGGTTTTGCCTGTGCCTATTGCCCAAACAGGTTCGTATGCAATCGTGATTTTCTTGAGCTCGGGTTTTGTAAAACCTTCTAAACCAGCGCGCACTTGGCGAACAACATGAGAGACATGCATACCGGATTCACGTACGGCTAGATCTTCTCCCACACAAAATATTGGCGTAAGTTCATTTGCTAGCGCCGCTTTGATTTTACGATTGATCAAAGCGTCGCTCTCGTTGTGAATGCTGCGACGTTCTGAATGCCCGATCACAACATAGGTGCAACCAAGCTTTTTTAGCATCGACCCAGAGATGTCTCCCGTAAATGCTCCACTGCTTTCTGGAGAGAGATCTTGAGCGCCATACTGCAACCGTAAACGATCGCCATCAACCAAAGTTTGAATGGAGCGTATATCTGTAAACGGAGGAATTACTGCCACATCTACAGCGTCATAATCTTTATCACTTAACCCGTAGACAAGTTTTTGAGCAACAGCTATCGCCTCAAGATGATTCAAATTCATCTTCCAGTTGCCTGCCATCAAGGGCTTACGCATCTATATCTCCTCTAGTTGCATCGGATTCTAGTATTTATCAAGCTAACCCTAACGCAACTAGACCTGGAAGTTGTTTTCCTTCTAAATACTCCAGTGAAGCACCGCCTCCAGTGGAGATGTACCCAAACTGTGAGTCCTGAAAACCTAACGCTCTTACTGCCGCAGCAGAATCGCCTCCACCAACAACACTCATACCTTTGATCTGTGTTAATGCCTGTGCAACTGTCTTGGTTCCAGCGGCAAAGTTTGAAAATTCAAAAACTCCCATAGGTCCGTTCCAAAAAACAGTTTTGCAAAGAAGTATTTGAGCGGCATAACTCTTGGCCGATTCTGGTCCAATGTCTAGGCCCATCTGATCTCGAGGAATTTCATCGACAGAGACCAAAGTGGGTGGAGCATCTGATGAAAATGAAGGAGCAACGACTATGTCAGTAGGTAGAAGAAGAGTTACCCCAAGTTGCTTTGCTTTCTCAATCAAAGCTTTAACCTCTTCTAGCATTTCGTTTTCTACTAAAGATGTGCCAATCTCTTTGCCCTGAGCTTTTAAGAAGGTAAAGACCATTCCTCCACCTATTGCCAGGACATCAACTTTTGCAAGAAGGTTTTCAATCACTGCTAATTTGTCAGAAGTTTTCGCTCCCCCAAGTATTACTCCGTAGGGACGCTCTGGATTCTCAGTAAGCGATTTTAAGACTGTAACTTCTGCATCAATAAGGCTGCCGGATGCATGTGGAAGTAGTTTAGGAAGATCAAAAACCGAAGCATGTTTACGGTGTACTGCCCCGAAACCATCTCCAACATAGAACTCGGCAAAAGCGGCAAGCTCCTTAGCAAAGCTAGTCCGCTGGGCCTCATCTTTACTCGTCTCATCTGGCGCAAAACGAATATTTTCAAGAAGAACTATCTCTCCGGGCATCAATGCGCCAACTAATTTAGTTACAGCTTTTCCTGTGATTTCACCTGGGAATTTAACTTCCTTATTTAGCAGTTCACTCAGGCGTTTTGCAACCGGTGAGAGTGAAAGTTCTGCCGTCGGACCATCCTTAGGACGACCAAGATGGGCTGCAATGACAATTGATGCACCTTTACTCAACAAAAGTTGAATAGTTGGCAAAGATGCCTTTATTCGTCCATCATCTTTAATGACACCATCTTTAATTGGGACATTAAGGTCGCAGCGCAGAAAAACACGCTTTCCTTTTAAATCAACGGTTGAAAGCCCTGGCATTACAGAGATTTGCCAATGTAACCGATTAGATCAACGAGGCGGTTTGAGTAACCCCACTCATTGTCATACCAGCCAACAACTTTTACCTGATTGCCAATTACTTTTGTTAAGTCTGAGTCAAAAATACAAGATGATGGATCTGTCACGATATCTGAGGAGACGATTGGGTCCTCTGTATAAGACAAATAGCCTTTGAGTGGCCCCTGTGCTGCGGCCTTCATTGCAGCGTTGATCTCTTGCACCGTGGCTTCCTTAGTTAACTCAACTGTTAAGTCGGTTGCAGATCCTGTTGGAATTGGAACTCGCATGGCGTATCCATCGAGTTTGCCCTTTAGTTCTGGAAGCACAAGTGAGATTGCTTTGGCAGCTCCTGTAGATGTAGGAATCATATTGGTCGCAGCTGCGCGTGCTCGTCGAAGATCCTTGTGAGGAAAATCCAAAATTGGTTGATCATTTGTATATGCGTGAATTGTGGTCATTAAACCTTTCACAATTCCCCAATTATCATGGAGCACCTTAGCCATTGGGGCTAGGCAGTTAGTTGTGCAAGAAGCATTTGAAATAATATGGTGCTTGCTTGCATCATATTTCAGGTGATTTACACCCATAACAATTGTGATGTCTTCATCCGTTGCTGGCGCAGAGATAATCACTTTCTTTGCTCCAGCAGTGATGTGCTTCTGAGCATCGGCAGCCTTTGTGAATATTCCAGTAGATTCAATGACCACATCAGCTTTAACTGATGCCCAAGGAAGACTTGCTGGGTCACGCTCTGAAAAAATCTTAATTGTTTTACCGTCTACGGTGATTGAATCATCGGTGAAGGTCACGGGCAAGCCAAGGCGACCTAGAATTGAATCATATTTAAGTAGGTGAGCAAGAGTCTCATTTGGAGTTAAGTCGTTGATTCCGACGATATTGATCTCTGGGTTAGCAAGGCTTGCACGAAAAAAATTGCGGCCAATTCGACCGAAACCGTTGATTCCTACATTAATCATGATTGAGTCCTTCGTACTAGTGGGGCTCTGAGTAAAAACGAAGAAACCCCGTTATTGGTGGTTGATACATCTGCCACAACGCTGGGATCTTGGGTAAATCTTATCAGTGGGACGCCCACCACAGTTGCCGCTTTCCTGATCAATTAAGTAAATCTGGTGACAATCCGCTCTCTGTATCCGGAATTCCTAATTCTGCCGCTCTCTTATCGGCCATCGCCAACAAACGGCGAATTCGTCCGGCGATCGCATCTTTCGTCATCGCTGGAGTAGCAAGTGAACCGAGCTCTTCTAATGAAGCCTGGCCATGATTTATGCGCAACTCGCCCGCCTCTTTCAAATGATCCGGAATTGTTGGCCCCAAGATCTCCATGGCTCTTTGCACTCGAGCAGCAGCTGCAACGGCCGCGCGCGCGGAACGACGTAAATTTGCATCATCAAAATTTGCTAAACGATTTGCTGTCGCTCTGACTTCACGGCGCATGCGACGCTCTTCCCAGGCCATCACACTTTCATGAGCTCCAAGACGTGTCAGTAAAACACCAATTGCATCACCATCTCGAATAACAACACGATCTACACCACGAACTTCACGGGCCTTTGCTGCGATTCCCATACGACGGGCTGCGCCAACGAGAGCTAATGCTGCCTCTGGACCAGGACATGTAATTTCTAAAGAAGATGATCGTCCAGGTTCTGTCAAAGAACCATGTGCAATAAATGCTCCACGCCAAGCTGCTTCAGAGTCACAAATTGCTGCCGACACAACTTGCGGAGGTAAACCTCTCACTGGTCGACCATTTGAATCAACAAGTCCAGTTTGTCGAGCAAGTGCATCACCTTCATTGATTACTCGGACCACATAACGAGAACCTTTTCGCAGACCACCAGATGATAGAACTGCAAGATCGGATTCATGTCCGTAAATATCGGCTATGTCTTTGCGCAATCTCCTGGCACTTTGAGATGTATCAAGTTCGACTTCAATCACGATTTTACCGGCTGCCAAATGTAAGCCACCCGCAAATCGAAGTAGAGCCGACACCTCAGCCTTTCGGCAACATGGCTTTGTAATTGCGATGCGCGAAAGCTCATCTTTTACTGATGCAGTCATTGCCATGGCGTAATCCAACCAGTTACTGCAGGCGAATGTGGCTCAAACTGAAAATATTTTTATTGAACATCCCTAAACCTTGGGTTGATACTTTAAAAGCTAGCAATCGAAACGAAAAGTATTTATTCGCGGCCAACATCACGATGCGTGGGATGGGCGGAGATCTCGGTACCAATTTCATTGAGCTGTTTTGCAATTTCAGCTGTAATTGCAACACTTCTGTGTTTTCCACCTGTACATCCAACTGCGATCGTTACAAACTTTTTGCCTTCGCGTAGGTAACCAGTCAGCATTGAATGTACGAGGTGAACATAGTTTGATACAAAATCACCCACTCCATCGCTTCCCAAAACCGCCGAACTCACCTCTTTGGTTAGCCCCGTAAGTGGGCGCAAATCTGGGTTCCAGTGTGGATTTGGTATGAATCGGCAATCCAAAACAAGGTCTGCATCAACTGGAATGCCATATTTATATCCAAATGACAATACGTTAATTCTGACGCCATTAACTGCGCCCTTACCAAAAATCTCACCTACGCGCTTTTCTAACTGATGAACATTTAAATTCGTTGTGTCTATAGCGACATCAGATTGCGAGCGGATCTCTTCTAGCTTTTCTCGTTCTCGAGATATTCCATCAACGATTCGATCTTCTCCCTGAAGAGGATGGGGACGGCGAGTAGATTCAAAACGTTGTACCAATGCCTGATCAGTGGCATCCAGAAAAACTAAACGATAAGGAAGTGAATTTGTTTTTAACTGAGCTAATGCCTGAGAGAGTTCATCAAAAAACTCTCCCCCGCGCACGTCTACAACAACTGCCAACTCTTTCCCTTGCGGTCCAGTTCCCTTTGAAACTAAAGCAGATAGTAAAGATGGAGGAAGATTATCTACAACATACCAACCTAAATCTTCTAAGGCATGTGCGACTGTAGATCTGCCTGCACCAGACATCCCGGTAAGGATCAGGGTTTCCTGTGAACTCATGGATTAATTATCGCTGATTTCCCCAGTTTCAGTGTTCACTTTTTGTGTAGAAATTCCCTCTAAATAGCTTTCAATGACCGAAGCAATCTTGCCACCTATCCCCGGGGTGGCAGCGATCTCATCTACAGAGGCTTTTCTGATTGCCGCAACTGAACCAAATCGTTCCAATAATGACGCTCTTCGCGCAGAACCCAATTGTGGAATCTCATCCAAAATCGACTCCAACATTATCTTCGAACGCCTGGATCGATGGAAGGTGATGGCAAAGCGATGGGCCTCATCTCTGATTCGTTGAAGAAGATATAAACCCTCACTACTGCGCGGAAGGATCAATGGATCTTTAGAGCCAGGTATCCATACCTCTTCTAATCGCTTAGCTAATCCACATAATGCAATATCAGTAATGCCAAGTTCATCTAGTGCGCGTTGAGCAGCGTTTACTTGTGGTTGTCCCCCATCAACAACGATTAACTGCGGCGGGTAAGCAAACTTGCTGGGCTTTCCGCCAAGCTCTGCGACTTCGGCCTCATTTTCTTTACGATCATCAAGCAGGCGCTTCAACCTGCGAGTGATTACTTGGTGCATCGCACGTGTGTCATCAAAGCCCTCACTGGTATCGATAATAAACCGTCGATACTCGCTCTTCTTAATCATTCCATCCTCAAAAACCACCATGGATGCCACTACAGAGGTTCCTGAAATATTTGAAATATCAAAGCACTCAATTCGAAGTGGAGTTCGTCCTAAGTTGAGATGTTCTTCAATTTCGGTAAGAGCCTTACCGCTAACGGCAGCGTCTGTTGCTCGCTTACTTAAGTATTGAATAAGTGAGTACTGAGCATTCCTCTTGACCGTGCCTAATAGCTCGACCTTCTCACCTCGCTGTGGAACTTTGATCTCTACTTTGGTGGAACCAATTTGTCCTAACCACTGTTCTAGTTGTTCTCTATCGCCTGGCTGCGCACTCATGTAGATATTGCGCGGAACAGCAATTGCTCCCGTTCCATAAATCGAATACAAAAGAGCGGTTAACTCATCTTGGCCTTCAAGAACCATTTCTTGATCAACTATCCACGATCTTGAACCCTTTACCGATCCCCGTTGCATAGAAAAGATTGATCCCGCTGCATGAAAACCATCATGGTAAATAGAAATGAAATCTCCATCTAATTCATCAGAGAAATTTCCCTCAGTTGATTTTTGAGCCTTTTCGAATGATTCAATCTGATCTCTCAACCGGGCAGCTCTTTCAAACTCCTCATTAGCTGCCGCTGTATCCATTTCTTCATGGAGTTTAGGAAGAATGTTTTCCATACCTGACTCCATGAACTCATTGAGGCGGCCAGCTAACTTTTTATGCTCCTCTTGAGAGATCCAACCAACACACGGTGCTGCACACTTTCCGATGTCACCCAATAAGCATTGACGTTTGCTGCGCTGTGCACGAGAAAAGTTTGATGATGAACACGATCTAACCGGGAAAACTTTGAGTAAAACATCAAAGGTGTTTCGCAGCGCCCACGCGTTTGTATAGGGTCCAAAGTACTTAAGACCAGGACGCTTGTCTTTTCGTGTAATAAAAATCATTGGGTAGTCATCATTGAGGGATAACGCTAAGTATGGATAGGACTTGTCATCCTTGAATTGAACGTTGTACTTAGGCTGGTACTGCTTGATCCAACTAAACTCTAAAGCTAATGCCTCTAACTCTGTACTGACGATTGTCCAATCAACACGTACCGCTTCATGTACCATGCGATTGGTTTTTGTAGCAAGGTTTGCTTGAAAGTAATTACTTAAACGGTTCTTAAGATTCTTTGCTTTACCAACATAAATGACCTTGTCTTTGTTGTCATAAAAGCGATAAACCCCTGGATGTTCAGGAATGTTGCTAGGCCGATAACTTTTTGGATCTGCCATCGCTCTACTTCTTCGCTATGGTTTTTCGATTGGTTTTTAAAACCTCGCTCAAAAATTGACCCGTATAACTCTCTTTAACACCTGAAATCGCCTCTGGAGTTCCTTCTGCCACTACCGTTCCCCCACGGAATCCACCTTCGGGTCCCATATCAATAACCCAATCAGAGCATTTAATGACATCGAGGTTATGTTCGATTACTACGACTGTATTTCCGGTATCAACTAATCGGTTCAAAACTGTGAGAAGTTTATTTACATCTTCAAAGTGCAATCCAGTTGTGGGTTCATCCAAAACATAAATTGTCCGACCCGTAGAACGCCTCTGCAATTCGGTTGCCAGCTTTACGCGCTGAGCCTCACCACCTGACAATGTTGGAGCCGATTGACCGAGTCGGACATAACCAAGTCCAACATCGTTAAGTGTTTTCAAATACCTTGCAATTGCTGGTACTGATTCGAAAAAGCCACCTGCCTGTTCAATGGGCATATTTAGAACTTCAGCAATTGTTTTCCCTTTGTAATGAACTTCAAGAGTTTCACGGTTATAGCGCGCTCCATGACAAACTTCGCATGGAACATATACATCAGGAAGAAAATTCATCTCGATTGTTATCGTGCCGTCACCAGAGCAGTTTTCGCAGCGTCCACCTTTAACGTTAAAAGAGAAGCGACCCTGCTGGTAGCCACGAATTTTGGCTTCACTTGTTTCAGCAAAAAGGGCTCGAATCTTGTCAAAGACACCGGTATACGTAGCAGGGTTTGATCGTGGTGTTCTACCAATCGGAGATTGATCAACGTGAACAACTTTGTCTAGAAGATCCGTGCCAGTTACAGTTCTATGTCTACCAGGCACTAAACGTGCTCCGTTTAACTTGTTGGCCAAAACCACATAGAGAATGTCATTTACTAAAGTGGATTTTCCAGATCCACTCACTCCCGTAACGGCAACAAAAACTCCTAAAGGTACTTCTACTTCGATGTCTTTCAGATTGTTCTCTTTGGCGCCCTTGATTACCAGTGTTCGTTTAGGATCGACGGGGCGACGCTTCTTAGGAATATCTATGGATTTTCTTCCTGAAAGATAAGCACCCGTAATTGATTCTTTCGACGCTATGAGCTCTTCGTAACTTCCGGAAACTACAACATGACCACCATGTTCACCGGCTCCCGGTCCAATGTCCACGATCCAATCAGCAGTACGAATCGTCTCTTCATCGTGCTCAACAACAATTAATGTGTTTCCTAAATCTCTAAGGCGAGTTAACGTCTCAATTAATCTCTTGTTGTCACGCTGATGTAATCCAATGGAAGGCTCGTCAAGAACATAAAGAACTCCTACTAATCCACTACCAATCTGTGTTGCAAGGCGAATACGTTGGGCCTCGCCGCCAGATAGAGAACCAGCAGGGCGCGCAAGAGAGAGATAATCCAATCCAACGTCAAGAAGGAAACCTAAACGCGCATGTACTTCCTTCATGACACGCTCGGCAATCTGTGCTTCGCGTTTGTTTAACTTGATTTGCTTGAGAAAGACAGCACAATCGGCAATTGATAACTCACAAATCTCGGCAATGTTCTTATTGCCAATAGTTACTGCCAAAACCTCGGGCTTCAAACGCGAACCATTGCAACTATCACAAGCTGTTTCACGCATATAGGCTTCGTACTTGTCACGGCTGTAATCACTATCAGTTTCACCATGCCTACGGTGAATAAATGGAATTACTCCCTCAAATCCAGTGGTGTAATTTCGTGTTCCATATCGCCCCTTGTATTTCATTTTAATTTCATACTCATACCCATTTAAAACGGCGTCACGGGCTTTAGCGGAGAGTTTTTTCCAGGGAGTATCCAGAGAAAATGAAAGTTCTTTTGATAAGGCTTCAAGTAGCCGCAAAAAGTAATCTCCGCCAGACCAAATAGCGATTGCGCCTTCATTTATGGAAATTGAATCGTCCGGAACAATCAAGTCACCGTCGACTTCCAACTTCGTGCCAATTCCAGAACATTCTACGCACGCACCAAATGGTGAGTTGAAGGAGAATGATCGTGGTTCTAATTCTTCGAACGAAAGTTCGCATTCATGACAGGCAAGGTGCTCGCTAAATGTGCGCTCTTTGTCCTTACCCTTTGAATCAACAAAATCTAAAACGACAATACCGGAAGCCAATCGCAGCGCTGTTTCAATCGAATCGGTTAATCTCGTTTTGCTCTCAACTTTTGCCGTTAAGCGATCAATCACCACTTCAATAGTGTGCTTCTCCTGTTTTTTAAGTTTAGGAGCTTCATTAAGTGCTACAACTACTCCATCTATTCGTGCGCGGGAATACCCTTGCGTTATCAAGTCGGTAAAGAGTTCGACGAACTCTCCCTTTCTGGCCCTTACAACAGGTGCCAAAACTTGAAACTTTGTCGTAGGGGGAAGTTCCAGGATTTGATCAACAATTTGTTGAGGAGATTGCCGAGTTACTGTTTTGCCGCACTTAGGACAATGCGGTGTACCAGCGCGCGCAAAAAGTAAACGCAAATAGTCATAAACCTCGGTGATTGTTCCAACTGTAGAGCGAGGATTTCGATTGGTGGATTTTTGATCAATCGAAACTGCTGGAGATAGGCCCTCAATAAAATCAACATCTGGTTTATCCATCTGGCCCAAAAATTGACGAGCATATGCAGAGAGCGACTCAACATAGCGCCTTTGTCCCTCAGCAAAAATGGTGTCAAATGCAAGTGATGATTTTCCAGAACCAGATAAGCCAGTAAAGACGACCAGTGATTCTCTAGGAAGCTCTATGGAAACATTTTTCAGGTTATGTTCGCGAGCACCGCGGACTATTAACTTATCGATGCTCACTTCAGACCCCGGCTTCTTCCATCATTCGCAGTTCTTTTTTCAAAATCTTGATCTCATCACGCAAACGGGCTGCGACTTCAAATTGGAGTTCTCCAGCGGCGTTCTTCATCTGTTCAGTCAGTGAGCCTATCAATGCAATCAAATCCCTGCGTGGAAGGGAAATGGATTTCCCATCAAAAAGACCCGAAACAGCGACTTTCTTTGCAGAGGATTTTTCATGAGACAAGAGCTCTTCTGTGTCTTCACTCTCTCGATTAATCAGGTCTGTAATATCTGCGATTTTTTTACGAAGTGGTTGTGGATCAACACCACGTTCTAAGTTATATGCAACTTGCTTGGCTCTCCTGCGATTAGTTTCATCAATTGCTTTGGCCATAGAGGCGGTTATGTTGTCTGCGTACATGTGAACCTCACCAGAGACATTTCGCGCTGCTCTACCTATTGTTTGAATCAAAGAAGTTGCAGAGCGTAAAAAGCCTTCTTTATCAGCATCGAGAATAGATACGAGTGAAACTTCAGGCAGATCTAAACCTTCGCGCAATAGATTTATCCCGATCAAAACATCATATTCGCCCGTTCTGAGTTCGCGTAGTAATTCAACACGACGCAATGTGTCGACCTCTGAGTGCAGATAACGAACATTGACACCTTTTTCTTGAAGGTAATCTGTTAGATCTTCAGACATCTTCTTTGTTAAGGTCGTTACAAGAACTCGTTCATTCCGAGCAGCTCGAATGTTTATTTCATGCAGCAGATCATCAATCTGACCCTTAATCGGCTTGATTACTATCGCCGGATCAACTAAACCTGTTGGACGAATCACTTGCTCGACTACATTGTTGTTGACTTTTTCCAATTCATATTTTCCAGGCGTTGCAGAAAGGTAAAGTTTTTGCCCCGTTCTTTCAATGAACTCGGGGAATTTCAAAGGTCTGTTATCTAGCGCACTTGGCAGCCTGAAGCCATGTTCTACCAGCGTTCTTTTTCGTGATGCATCTCCTTCAAACATTGCGCCTAGCTGCGGAACAGTCACGTGACTCTCATCAATAACAACTAGAAAATCCTCTGGGAAATAATCCAACAAACAATGTGGAGCTGAGCCAGCTGGTCGATCATCTAGGTGCCGGGAGTAATTTTCAATGCCACTGCAAAATCCGATCTGTTCCATCATTTCGATGTCAAAAGTCGTGCGCATTCTTAATCTTTGAGCTTCAAGCAACTTTCCTTGCTTCTCCAAGAGATTGAGTTGGATCTGCAATTCATCTTGTATATCTCCGATGGCACGTTTCATCGTTTCGGGTCCAGCGGCATAGTGAGTGGCAGGAAAGATGTACATCTCTTGCTCGTCGGCGATAATCTCACCGGTTAATGGATGCAGTGTAGAAATCTTCTCAATCTCATCTCCAAACATTTCAATTCGAATCGCCAACTCTTCATACATGGGGATAATCTCAATTGTGTCGCCGCGAACTCTAAATGTGCCACGCTCAAATGCCATATCGTTTCGCTTGTACTGAACATCTACGAATTTCCTTAATAGCGCGTTACGTTCAATCTCATCGCCGACTCTCAGCCGAACCATCCGGTCAACGTATTCTTGAGGGGTTCCAAGACCGTAAATGCAAGAGACTGTGGCAACAACAATTACATCTCTCCTGGTCAGCAATGAATTAGTTGCAGAGTGACGCAACCTTTCAACCTCCTCATTAACAGATGAGTCTTTTTCGATAAAGGTATCTGTTTGTGGAACATAGGCTTCGGGCTGGTAATAGTCGTAATAGGAAACAAAATACTCAACGGCGTTGTTTGGCATAAGTTCGCGAAATTCATTTGCCAACTGTGCGGCTAACGTCTTATTGGGCGCCAAAACTAAAGTTGGTCTTTGAAGTTTTTCAATTAGCCAAGCAGTTGTAGCTGATTTTCCTGTACCTGTTGCTCCAAGAAGTACAACATTTTGTTCACCGGCTTTAATCCGGCGTGCAATCTCTTCAATTGCCTCAGGTTGATCGCCAGCTGGAACGTAGTCACTTATCACCTGGAAAGGGGCCACTGAGCGTTGTAGTTCAGTTACAGGGCGCATTTTCCTAGCCTACTTACAAAGTTTCGATGATGCTATCCCAGATGTTTTCAACCTGACGCAAGAGTTCATCCTCGCTCCCGGTGTTTTCTATCAAGAAATCTGCAACATCTTCGCGTTCTTGAGCAGTGGCTTGAGATGCTATTCGTGCGTCGATCTCTGATTTCACCATCCCCCGTGAACGTAGTCTTTCAACTCGGGTTTCGTAATCGGATTCAACTGTTATCACGAGATCAAAGCGATCTTGTGATTTTGTCTCTACTAACAATGGAATCTCATAGACAAGAACTTCATCATCTTTGAGTGAGGAAACAGCTGATTCAAATTTTTTCTTAACGAATGGATGAATTATCCCCTCGAGTTTTGATTTCAAACTGGAGTCCTTGAATACCAACTCCGCCAGTACTTTGCGATCAATCTCTCCGTTGGACAGGATTGAATCCCCAAAAATACTTACAACTTCATCAAAGCCCTTTGATCCTCTTTCTATTGCTTCTCGTGCGAGCTGATCGGCATCAACTACAAAAGCGCCCAACTCCGCAAAATATTGCGCTGCCAAAGACTTACCACTGCCTATTCCGCCGGTTAATCCGATAACGCGCATGTGCCAATCGTATCTTTACTATCTTCAAACACTGCGAGCCTTGCTAGGTCAAAATAGAAAAGGCCCAGCGCTATCGCCAGGCCTTTTCTAATTTAAATTAACTAAGCGGTTGGAGTTGATTCCTCTGGCGTTGCAGCTGCGTCAGCCACTTTGGCTTCGGCCTTTTGCTTCTTATGTGCCATAAAGCGTTCTTTAGCAAGTGAGTATTGTGCTTCCCACTCTTCGCGCTGGCTCTCATAGCCTGGCTTCCACTCCTGCGAATCTGCATCAAAGCCTTCAGGGTAAATGAAGTTACCTGCAGCATCGTATCTGGCTGACATTCCGTACTGAGAAGGATCGAATGCTTCGATCTCAATTTCGTGACCTTCATTAGCTTGCTTTAGAGATAATGAAATTCGACGACGCTCTAGATCGATATCAATAATCTTTACGAAAAGTTCATCATCGACTTGAACAACCTGCTCTGGGATTTCAACATGGCGCTCTGCCAACTCTGAAATGTGAACAAGTCCTTCGATTCCTTCATGCACGCGAATGAATGCGCCGAATGGAACGAGTTTTGTTACAACACCAGGAACTACCTGATTGATTGTGTGTGTTCGAGCAAATGCTTGCCAAGGATCTTCTTGAGTTGCCTTGAGAGAAAGTGAAACGCGTTCACGCTCAAAGTCCACTTCTAGAACTTCGACTGTAACTTCGTCCCCAACCTCAACAACTTCACCTGGGTGATCAATGTGCTTCCATGAAAGCTCTGATACGTGAACGAGGCCATCAACTCCACCTAGGTCAACGAATGCGCCGAAGTTAACAATTGATGAGATAACACCTGAGCGCACTTGACCCTTTTCTAGTTGATTGAGGAAAGTTGTGCGTGACTCGGATTGAGTCTGTTCCAAAAATGCGCGGCGTGAAAGAACAACGTTGTTACGGTTCTTATCAAGTTCGATAATGCGTGCTTCGACCTGCTTTCCAATGTATGGCGTTAGGTCGCGGACACGGCGCATTTCTACAAGTGAAGCAGGTAAGAATCCGCGAAGACCAATGTCTACGATTAGGCCACCTTTAACAACTTCAATAACTGTTCCAATAACAACTTCATCACGCTCTTTCTTGCCTTCAATATCTCCCCATGCGCGTTCATACTGTGCGCGCTTCTTTGAGAGAATGAGTCGACCCTCTTTATCTTCTTTTTGAAGAACGAGTGCCTCAATAATTTCACCGACTTTAACGATTGAATTTGGATCTGCATCATGGCGAATAGAAAGCTCGCGTGATGGAATTACACCTTCGGTCTTGTAACCGATATCGACAAGAACCTCGTCGCGTCCTACTTGAACAACTGCTCCTGAAACTAAGTCGCCGTCATTAAAATTTCTGATTGTGCCTTCGATTGCGGCAAGAAAATCTTCTGCTGATCCAATATCGTTTACTGCGATTTGCGTTGTCAAGTGAGCTCCGTAGGGATAGAAAGTAGTAGTTCCCGCTTTCGCGGCTGAAGGGCAAGAGTACGGTTCGTGCGCTCACCAGGGCAAATTCGGATTACTTTTTGAGCGTGAGAAGAAGGCCAAAACTTTCCAGAATGTGGCTAGAACTATCTAATGTGCAGCCTCGTGCCATGTCAGACCTAATCCAGCATTAACATCTAACGGAGCCTTCAATGGATAGGCCGCTCCCATTTCCTTTTTAACAAGGGCTGTAATGATTTCCTCTTCACCAGGTGAAACCTCAACAATTAGCTCATCATGGATTTGAAGGAGTAATCGAGATTTCAATTTTTGTTTTTCAATTGCGTTATTAACGTTGAGCATTGCGATTTTGATTATGTCGGCTGCAGATCCTTGAATGGGTGCATTCAATGCCATTCTCTCGGCGACTTCACGTCGAGCACGATTATCATTCATCAGATCAGGCAGATAACGCCTTCTTCCCATGATTGTCTCTGTGTATCCAACTTTGCGGGCATCTTCAACCACGGTTTTCAAATAATCTCTAATTCCACCAAAACGTTCAAAGTATCTATCCATTAAATCCTGTGCAGCAGGAGGTGTGATATCTAACTGCGCAGATAAGCCATAAGAAGAAAGCCCATAGGCAAGACCGTAAGACATCGCTTTTATCTGACGTCGCATTTCTGGATCAACCTCACTCGGCTTAACTCCAAAAATCTGCGAAGCAATCGTTGCGTGTAAATCTTCACCAGAAGTAAATGCCGCCAATAGTTTGGAATCATTTGAAAGGTGGGCCATGATTCGCATTTCGATTTGGCTGTAGTCAGCAGTCAAGAGTGAGGAATAGCCTTTACCTGCAATAAAACAGTTTCTAATTCTTCGACCCTCCTCAGTACGAACAGGAATATTCTGCAAATTGGGTCCAGTCGATGAAAGTCTTCCTGTAGCTGCCACGGTTTGGGCAAAGTGTGTATGAATTCGCCCATCTGCTGCGATCTCGGCAATTAGACCTTCCACTGTTGTTCCTAGTTTCTTTGTCTCTCGTATTCGAAGCAATGAAGTCAAAACAGGATGACCTGTTTTCTGATGAAGCCAGTCCAGACTTTCCGCATCAGTAGTAAAACCTGTTTTTATTTTCTTAGTCTTCGGAAGTTTCAGCTCATCAAAGAGGACTACCTGTAATTGCTTAGGTGAGGCCACATTGAATTCATGACCAACACTTTGGTGGGCAGCTTTCGTCTCTCGATCAACTTCGCCTTGGAAATAATCTGCCAAAACTTCGAGCTCTTTTTTATTGACTGCAATTCCAACATTTTCCATACGGGCCAGTAATGCGGCCACAGGCATCTCCATTGTAAGAAAAAGCTCCATAAGTCCGCGGTCGTTGAGTTCTTCGGTAAGTGCCTGCCTGAGATCAAATAACGCAGATGCACTTGTGATCAGATATAACTGATTTGTTGATTGATCTATTATGGAAGCATCTGACCAGCGCTGGGTAATATCTATGAACTCTTGGGTTCGAACTCCAGGATTTACAAGATAGGCAGCCAGCGCAACATCAAAAACAACTCCTGACAAACCATTAATTCGTGCCAAAGATTTCGCGTCGTGTGCAATCTTTTTGATATCAGGATCTTGAACCCAATCCCCCATCTGATCTGATTCAACAACTAGTACCTCTTTGGAGGAAATTGCAACGGCATACCGCACAATTTCTTCATCTACAATTTCAAATGAGATTGCGATCTCTCCATTGTGTTGTGCAATTCTTGTAGAGGTTTGCTCGGCTGTTAAAACTTCATGCGAAACAGCCTGTGAATTTTTATTTAATACCTCGGATTCGACTGAATTATCCAAAGTTTTTGTCTCGCCACCTCCATCTGGCGTGATCAAAATAGGCTTCATTCGCTCTTTTAGTGTCTTGAACTCTAGGGTTTTAAACAAGGGATCCACTGATGCTTCTGCGACTCCGGCCCAGGCAAGAGATTGGATAGTAAATTCGATTGGAACAGAGCTAACTAACTGCGTGAGTTCTCTATTTCGTTCTACATCAGTGACACAGTTTTTTAGAGATTGACCGGCTTTGCCACCTAGGTCATCAACGTGTGCAAGCAGTTGCTTTAAGGATCCATATTCAATGATCCATTTTGCAGCTGTCTTTTCTCCAACTCCTGGAACAGAGGGCAAGTTATCGCTTGGATCACCGCGTAGAGCGGCAAAATCTGGATACTGTTCTGGAGTCATTCCGTATTTTTCCAGAAGCGCCGGCGCGTTCATGCGAACAAGATCGCTTACACCTCGTTTTGGATATAGAACTGTTGTTTTCTCGCTAATCAATTGAAAAGAATCTCGATCTCCCGTGCAAATGAGTACTTGTGCCCCCTCTTTCTCGGCAGTCTTAGTAATCGTTGCAATGATGTCATCGGCTTCATAGCCTTGAATTTCAAAGGTTGAGATTCCGAAAGATTCAACAAGTTGATGCAAGTAACTCATCTGCGATCGGAATTCATCTGGGGTTTTGGCTCGATTAGCTTTGTATTCTGGAAAAATCTCCGAGCGAAACGTTGTGCGAGAAACATCAAATGCAACTGCCACATGTGTTGGTTTTTCTGAGCTGAGCAAGGAAAGAAGCATTGTTGCAAAGCCATAGATGGCGTTGGTGTGCTGACCAGTGGCTGTCGTGAAGTTTTCAGCCGGTAGTGCAAAAAATGCTCTATAGGCCATCGAGTGTCCGTCAATGAGGAGAACTCTTGCATCGGACTTATTGACGGCAGGCATGGCCCCCATCCTAGATAACAAGTTATGATTGTCTTATGACGCAACAAGATTTACTGGCAATAATTAAAGAGCGAGGCAATGGCGATCTTGGTATCAAAATGGGTATCGAGATTATTGAAGCATCGGCCCAACGGTTAGTCGCAACAATGCCAGTTGAGGGAAACACTCAACCTGCTGGACTTCTCCATGGAGGAGCCAGTGTTGTTTTGGCCGAATCTTTAGGATCTATTGGGTCGCAGATTCATGCCGGTGCCAATCGCAAAGTAGTAGGTGTTGATATCAATGCCACTCATCATCGCTCGGCTCGCTCTGGTCTTATCACAGCCGTTGCAACGCCGATATCACTTGGCAAAACCCTGTGCTCCTACGAAATTGTGATCACAAATGAGGCTGGCGAAAGAATCTGCACCGCCCGCATTACCTGCCTGATCCTTGCCGAGGTCTAGGTCCGTTAGTTAAGGTTAGCCGCCTAGCCCGCTGACCAACCGGGTGCCAGCTTGAAACGAAGAACCAGCCTGATGCATCCAAATCGCGATGCACGTTAACTAGATGTGGAGCGCGACTTGAATTTTGCGAGAAGGAAGAGCAGCGCTCGCTTCATCCTTTTATTGATCACCATGTTAAGTGCAGCGGCGGGAATATCTCTGGTTGCAGCGCCTGCACACGCCGCTGATCCAGCTACAAAACTCTATGGAATTGTCACGAGTTCTACAGAACAACCACTTGCTGGAGTTGGAATTTCGATTGAAGGTCCAGATGGCTTTAGAGCTGAAGTAGAGACCGATTCGGCTGGCGCATGGGAAGTGCTCGTTCCAACAAAGGGAACCTATAGCGCAACAATTAATGAAGGTGATCTACCTTCAGGCCAAGCGCTTACTGACCCAACAAAAGGAACTGTTAAAGCAAATATTTTTATGCCTGGGGTGGAACTTCGACTTCTCTTTCCTATAGGACCAGGAGTTGCAAAAGCCACCATGCTGGAACGTTCGGCGCAGTTAACTGTTGATGGCTTAATCCTTGGATTGATCATTGCTCTAGCAGCTCTGGGATTGAACTTAATCTTTGGAACAACTGGGCTAACTAACTTTGCTCATGGTGAGATTTTAACTTTTGCAGGACTTCTTACTTATTACTTCAGTGCAATAGCAAAACTGCCGGTTCTTGTAGCAGCACCAATAGCTGTTCTGCTCAGTGCCTTCGTATCAGGATTCTTGCAAGATAGATATCTCTGGAAACCTCTCCGTAAAAGAGGCACCGGGTTAATTGCAATGCTGGTTGTCTCAATCGGTTTTGCAATCTTCTTACGTTATTTCTTCCTCTTCCTCTTTGGTGGAGACACACGTCAACTTCCACAGTACGCCGGTCAAGCAGGGCTCGAACTTGGACTAGTTAACATCACACCTAAATCAATTCTTACAACTGTTATTGGAATCGGATTTATTGTATTTGCAACGTTATGGCTGCTTCGTACCCGAATGGGTAAGGCCAGTAGAGCAGTTGCAGATAACCCAGCTTTAGCTTCTGCATCAGGAATTGATGTTCAAAAAGTGATCCGCGCCGTTTGGATCTTAGGTGCAGCACTTGCCGGATATGCAGGTGTCATTGTTACCGTCAACCAAGGGGTCAGCTTTCTAATGGGACAGGACATGCTGCTGCTTATATTTGCAGCCGTTACTTTAGGTGGATTAGGTACAGCCAATGGGGCTCTTGTTGGCTCCCTGATTATTGGCCTTTTCGTTCAACTTTCCACGCTATTTATTCCTACAGAATTGAAGTATGTGGGTGCCTTGATTGTTTTGATCTTGATTTTAATCGTTCGGCCGCAGGGCATTCTGGGCCGGAAAGAGAGGATTGGCTAAATGGACATTCTCTTTATTATTCAACAGACATTAAGCGCAACCCTTGGAGTTAATGCAATTATCTTTGCACTAGCTGCAATTGGTCTGAATATGCACTTTGGATACACAGGCCTTCTTAACTTCGGTCAGGCTGGCTTTCTAGCGATCGGTGCTTACAGTGTGGCCGTTCCGGTTATCACCTTTGGGCTTTCACTATGGCTTGCTCTATTAATTGGTATTTTCAATTCGATTCTCTTCGCACTTCTTTTAGGAGTTCCCACTTTAAGGTTGCGTGCAGATTACCTAGCGATCGTAACTATTGCCGCTGCAGAAATCGTTCGCCAGATCGCCCGCTCTGCCACATTTAATGACTCATTGGGTGGATCTGATGGAATCACTGGAAAATTCGGTAAGGAGTTCTTCGATCTAAATCCCTTTAAAACAGGTCTAGATACTCCAATTCTTCGCTTCAATGGAAACGATCTTTGGGTCGTAATTACTGGTTGGGTTCTTGTAGCGATAATTACTTTCATTATGTGGATCATGGTCAACTCCCCTTGGGGTCGCGTCATGCGCGCTATCCGTGAGGACGAAGATGCAGTTCGCTCATTAGGCAAAAACGTTTACCTATACAAGATGCAATCACTAATCATCGGTGGTGTCATCGGATCTATTGCTGGCTTTGTCTATGCCTTATCGCGTCAGTCAGTCCAACCAGATAACTATGGAACAGCGTTAACCTTCTTTGCTTACACCGTACTAATCCTTGGAGGCGCAGCAAGAGTCTTTGCGCCAATCGTGGGTGCAATGATTTTCTGGTTCCTGATCGTATTTATTGAACAAGTTCTTCGTGCAGGAGTAACTTCTAATTTAATTCCAGATTGGCTCATTGGAGTCAACCAAGTAGGCCAAATTCGATTCATGCTCATGGGTCTTGGATTGATGCTCCTAATGATCTTTAGACCACAGGGCATATTTGGCGATAAGAAGGAGTTGGCACTAGATGCAAAAGCATAATTCCGGTGCGAGCTTCGCCTTAACAACGGCTCAAACACCAGGATCTTCAAAGCCGGATCCAATTTTGATCGCAGATAAAATCATGCGCCAGTTCGGTGGTTTAACTGCCGTGAATGTGGACCATGTTGAAATTCAACGTGGATCTATTACCGCACTTATCGGACCAAACGGTGCGGGAAAAACTACGTTCTTTAATCTGCTGACCGGCTATGACTCTCCAAACTCGGGAACATGGAGTTTTAACGGCAAATCACTCAACGGTATTCCGCCACATAAAGTGGCAAGACTTGGAATGGTGCGCACATTTCAGTTAACCAAGGCTCTCTATCGCTTAACGGTAATTGAGAACATGTTGCTTGGTGCCAGAGCACAAAAGGGTGAATCAGTTCTTCTCTCAGTTTTCCCTTGGATCTGGCGCGCGCAAGAGGCTGCCATCCGTGTAAAAGCCACTTCTATCCTTACAAACTTTAAACTTCTAGAAAAGCAGAATGATTTTGCTGCCGCTTTATCTGGAGGACAGAGAAAACTTTTAGAGATGGCAAGGGCGCTGATGGTAGAGCCAGAGATGGTGATGCTTGACGAACCGATGGCTGGTGTAAACCCTGCACTCAAGCAATCGCTCTTGGAACACATCAAAGAACTCCGCAGTGAAGGAAAGACAGTTCTTTTCGTTGAACACGATATGGATATGGTTCATGAGATTAGTGATTGGGTAATTGTCATGGCACAGGGCCAGATCATTGCCGAAGGTACTCCAGCAACAGTAATGGGAAATGCTCAAGTTATTGAAGCCTACTTGGGTGCTCACCACGATACAGATCTATCGAGTGAAGGAGCCTAAGTAATGAGTTCATCTGAGACTACAGCATTGGTTTCTGCAAAGGATTTAGTAGCTGGCTACTTACCAGGAATCAATATTCTTAATGGATGTAATTTGTATGCCAATGAAGGCGAACTCGTTGGAATTATTGGTCCTAACGGTGCTGGTAAGTCAACGCTACTCAAAGCGTTATTTGGACTTGTAAAGATACGCGAAGGCAATGTAACTCTATCTGGTGAAGAGATTACCAATATGAGAGCAGACCAGTTAGTAGCTAGAGGCATTGGTTTTGTTCCTCAAAGCAACAACGTTTTCCCATCTTTAACAATTGAAGAAAACCTTCAGATGGGTGCATTCCAATCTCCTGCTAAGTTCTCGGAACGCTTTGAATTTGTCACTGATCTTTTCCCAACTCTTGGAACGCGCCGCAAGCAGAGAGCTGGATCTTTATCTGGTGGAGAGCGTCAGATGGTGGCTATGGGTAGAGCTTTGATGATGAATCCTTCTGTACTGCTACTGGATGAACCTAGTGCTGGCCTCTCCCCTGCTCTTCAGGATGAAGTTTTTGTTCGCGTTCGTGAGATTAATAAGATTGGCGTTACTGTCATTATGGTTGAGCAAAATGCACGCAGATGCTTGCAGATCGTTGATCGAGGTTATGTTTTGGATCAAGGTAAGAATGCCTACGAAGGCACCGGAAAGTCCTTATCAACTGATCCTAAAGTTATTGAACTCTATTTAGGCACCCTGGCCAAGAAGTAACTGTTACTCATACTCTGAGTTCTTTAACACCCTTAAACCTTTAAAACCTTTGAGAATAAGAAAGGCCCGCCGGATAACCGGCGGGCCTTTCTTACTACGTTTTTAGCTAATTACTCGCCCGCTGGCACATCACCAGAGATGAACTCTGCTGGAAGTGCTACGTACTTGTCATTTGCTTCGTAAACATACACACCCATTGTTGCGTATGAAGGATCGCCATTGTCTGCGAACTCAATTGGACCAGATACACCGTCATAGTCGATGTCTGTTCCTTCTGCGATGAGAGCCTTGCAATCAGCAAAGGTTGTGCACTTTGTGCCATCCTTTGAAACAGATACTAGGTTGTCACGGATGGTCTTACCATCTGTTGCTCCACCCTGCTCTGCTGCAAGTGCGATCAAAACTACTGCGTCGTATGACTCAGCAGCATATGAGTAGTCTGTCAAAGCTGGATCTACTGAAAGTAGACGCTTCTGTAGCTCTCCATCAGCAAGTACGCCAGGAAGTGTTCCCTTAACGCCCTTCATGATTCCTGCAGGTAGATCCTTGTAAGCAC
>CAEZTN010000005.1_pt1 | contig 44647 bp, 40 predicted proteins | sample 7264231 | NCBI WGS metagenome assembly CAEZTN01 (sample SAMEA6813805, study PRJEB35770) | uncultured Actinomycetes bacterium | biome: Freshwater; feature: Freshwater reservoir; material: water | place: Czech Republic | collected 2017-08-18 | depth 0.5m m
CGGAGGCGAAATCAGCCCAACACCAGGTGTTGAGTAACGAGCCTTTGCAATCCATGGATAGACCTTGTATCCCGGAAGCTGGCCTCCCTCTCCTGGTTTTGCGCCCTGAGAAATTTTGATCTGAATGTCATCACTATTTACTAGGTAATTACTATTTACACCAAACCGCCCGGACGCAACTTGCTTGATAGCAGATCGCTTTGAATCTCCATTTGCCATGGGGGTATATCGCTCAATCTCTTCCCCACCTTCGCCAGTGTTGGATTTGCCGCCAATGCGGTTCATGGCAATTGCTAAGGTTTCGTGCGCTTCTGCAGAAATAGATCCATATGACATTGCACCAGTTGAAAATCTCTTAATGATCTCACTTGCTGGTTCCACATCATCAATTGAAATTGGTTTGTTTGCGCCACCATTGAACTCAAATAAGCCGCGCAAAGTCATTAACCTCGAGCTTTGCTCGTTAACGCGATCGGTATATCTCTTAAAGATGTCGTAGCGCTTATTTCTTGTTGAATGTTGAAGCGTAAAGACTGTTTCCGGATCAAATAAATGTGGCTCACCTTCACGGCGCCATTGATATTCGCCGCCAATTGGCAAGCGTTTTGTTCCGGGGACTTCTCCCCCAGGTGGATATGCAATGTTATGTCGGGCAATCGTTTCTTGGGCTATGACATCCAGTGATACTCCACCCAATCGAGATGTTGTTCCAACAAAATACTCATCTACAACTTCTTGTGACAGTCCAATAGCCTCAAAAACTTGTGCACCGGTATAAGAGGCAATTGTGCTAATTCCCATCTTCGACATAACTTTTAAGACACCTTTACCTAAACTCTTAATCAGATTCTTTACAGCCTTTTCAGGTGTAATACCGGTAATCACACCTTGGAGTACTAAATCTTCGGCAGACTCCATAGCTAAATATGGATTAACACATGCCGCCCCATAACCGATCAGCAAAGCAACATGATGAACTTCTCGAACGTCACCGGCTTCAACCACTAGGCCAACTGATGTACGAGTTTTCTCTCTAATGAGATGGTGATGAACCGCCGCTGTCAATAACAATGATGGAATCGGAGCATCCTCTGCATCGCCATCTCGATCTGACAAGACAATGATGTGCGCACCGTCTTTAATGGCTTGTGATACTTCCTTTTTAATCACATTGAGGCGATCTCGAAGTCCAGCCCCACCTTGAGACACATTGAAAAGACCACGGATTACATGAGCGCTCAGTTCAGGAAAATCCTCATCGGCATTAATGTTGATGATCTTGGCTAACTCATCATTATCGATTACTGGAAATGCTAATGAGACTTGGCGACAACTTTCTGGACTCGGATCAAGAAGGTTATGTTCTGGACCCATTGAAGTTCCCAAACTTGTAACTAGCTCCTCGCGAATTGCATCTAACGGCGGATTAGTTACTTGTGCAAACAGCTGGGAGAAGTAATCAAAAATTAATCGAGGCTTTTCCGACAACGCTGCGATCGGTGTATCTGTTCCCATAGAACCCAATGGCTCCATACCGTTTTTGGCCATAGGCGTGATCAAAATACGCAGATCCTCTTCTGTGTAACCAAATGCACGTTGACGACGAACAACCGAAGAGTGTGGATAGACAATATGTTCACGAGATGGAAGTTCGCTTAATTTAACCATTCCATCTTCTAGCCATTTGCCATAGGGGGCCGCATTGGCCAACTCATCTTTGATTTCGCCATCTTCAATAATGCGTCCTTGTTCAATATCAACTAAAAACATTTTTCCGGGTTGTAGGCGACCCTTTCGTTCAATATTTTCTGCAGGAAAATCAAGAACTCCTACTTCAGATGCAAGTACTACAAGACCATCTTTTGTAACCCAGTATCTAGATGGTCGTAGCCCATTGCGATCTAGAACTGCACCAACTTGATGGCCATCTGTAAATGTCACACATGCTGGTCCATCCCAAGGCTCCATTAATGATGAATGGAATGCATAGAAGTCACGACGGTTCTTAGGCATCGATGCATGGTTCTCCCATGCTTCAGGAATCATCATCAGCACTGAATGTGCAAGTGATCGTCCACCTAAGTAAAGAAGCTCTAGAACTTCATCAAATGATGCCGAGTCCGAACCATCCATCTGAACAATTGGAAAGAGCCTGTTGAGATCTCCTGGAATTACATCACTCTTTAGTAATGATTCGCGGGCTCGCATCCAATTTCGATTTCCCTTGACCGTATTGATTTCTCCGTTGTGAGCGATAAAGCGGTAAGGATGAGCAAGTGGCCATGATGGGAAAGTATTAGTAGAAAAACGAGAGTGAACTAAGGCCAAAGGTGAGACAACTCGCTCATCTGATAGCTCTGGGAAAAACTCTTCAAGTTGTCCAGTTGTGAGCATGCCTTTATAAACAATGGTCTGAGAGGAAAGAGATGGGAAATAAACTTCTAAGGAGTGCTCAACTCTTTTTCGGAAACAAAAGGCTAGACGATCTAGAACTATTCCAGTCTCACCATTTTTACCCGAAACAAATAGCTGATGAAACTCCGGCATGACTGAAACGGCAGTTTTTCCCAGGGAACTTGGATTTATAGGAACTTCGCGCCATCCCAAAACATTAAGACCTTCTTCTTCAGCAATCTTTTTTATCTCATCCTTAAAACTGGTTCCTCGTGCAACAAAAGCAATACCTGCGGCATAGGAATCGGCAGGCGGAAGATTAAATTCGGTAACTTCTTGAAAGTATGTATCGGGAATTCGAATCAGAATTCCCGCACCATCTCCGCTATCAGGCTCTGCACCTGATGCTCCTCGATGCTCCATATTGCGAAGGGCGGTCAATGCCTTTGAAACAATTTCATGTGTTGCGATTTTGTTGAGGGTAGCAACCATTGCAACACCACATGCATCATGCTCATTGGCAGGGTTATATAACCCTTGAACTTGTGGATAATTATTTGCGAAGGCCATAACCGCTCCTACAGATTGTCCGAAAAAATGGGACATCCTTGGCCCGAACTACTTAGGGGGAAAGCCTAGCAAGAAGGCAGGTTTGTGTCGCCCTAAATTGTGTGAGATTAAAGCCCTGAAATATTGGCGATCTTTCCAATTCCAGCGGTAATAAGCATGCCTAGGCTTCCTCCGAGCATTACTCGAAGTGTTGGAGACAAGATCCGAGAGCCTGCAAGTCTTGCGCTGACTACTCCAGTGATGAGCAGTCCGCCTAAAGTGAAGACAACGATTGACCAAAACTTTGCGCCAACAGTTGGAGCAAAGGCTCCCGCAAATGGAATCAGTCCTCCTGATGTGAAAGAGATTGCAGATGCAATTGCAGCTTGGATCGGCCTGGCTTTAGTGTGTGGATGTTGACCAAGTTCATCTCGCAAATGTGCCTCTAACGCATCTTTCTGATGCATCTGTTGTGCAACCTGCATAGCTAAATCTGGAGTAAGCCCACGTTGAATATAAATATGTTGCAACTCAATTAATTCTGATTCTGGATCAGTAGCTAAGTGCTCCATCTCCAAAAGCCGATCAGATTCTTCAACATCATTTTGAGATCTGACTGAAACATATTCGCCAACTGCCATCGACATTGCACCTGCAGTTATTCCAGCAACACCCGCAGTTAAGAGAAAGTCATTCTTTCCCGCCGCGGCAACACCAATCATTAAGGCAGCAGTTGAGACCAATCCATCATTTGCACCCAGGACTGCAGCACGTAACCACCCGGCACGATGTGTGCGATGTTGTAAGTTGCGCCGATAGACATCTTCTAGGCTCATGATTATCAGCCTACATTAAGACTTTGTTCTCTCCTTAGCGGCACGCAGAAAATAGGCCAGCGAAAGAGCGCCAACAAGCAGACTCACCCACACATTTACTCGAAGCCCAGCTATCGTATTCGCAATATCAATTCGAATTAACTCAATAAACAGACGTCCGAAGCAGTAGGCGACAACGTAGGCAGCAAAACTCTGACCAGGCTTTAACCGCTTACCAAAGTAGATAAGCGCAACAGCTACAAGTGAACACCAAATTGCCTCATACAAAAATGTGGGATGAAAACTTTCAAATTGTTTAAATCCCTCTGGTCGATATTGAACTGGAACCTGCAAAGACCACCAAGTATCTAGTGGGCGACCAAAAAGTTCTCCATTAAACCAGTTTCCGAATCGACCGATTGCTTGTGCGAACAAAATTCCAGGCGCCAGACTGTCTGCGAAGACTGAAAAAGATGGAAGGTCCGATTTCTTTTGCAACATTCGATACCTCAAAAAAGCTGCAAAAAGTCCGATAGAGATCGCGCCCCAAATCCCTAATCCACCTTCCCAGATTTTGAATGCATCTATTGGCTCACCATTAGATCCGAAATATGCCGCTGGAGATGAAATCACATGATAGATGCGACCACCGATTATTCCTGCAGGAACAGCAGTGATCGCAACTTCGGCAACAACAGACTCACCGTGGGCAGTTTTTGCTCTGAAGCGTTTATCTCCCAACCAAATTGCAACAGCTATACCTGTGATAATGCAGAGTGCATAGAAATGAACTGTGAATGGTCCAATCTCTAACGCCGAAACCGATGGCGTTGGGAAGGCAACGTTCAAACTTTATCCGGCCTCTACAGCTGAACGGAACTCATCTAAACTGAAGCCAACTGCACTTGGAGTTGGCGTCCAGATTTTTCCGTTGATAAAAATAGTTGGAGTCGATTGCACTCCGAATTTACTCATAGAGTCATAGTGAGTTTGGACAAGATCAGCCTTTGAACCCTTAGAGACACAATCTGTGAACTTCGGTGAATCAATACCAATCTCCTTCCCAATCTTTATGAGAGTTTCTGTGCTAAAAAAGCCAGAGCCCTCTCCTGGAGTTTGCACGCTAAAGAGTGCATTATGAAAATCCAAAAAATGATTTTCATCGGCAGCGCAGAATGCAGCATTTGCAGAACGCACAGATTCAGGCCCTTTAAAGGAGAGCACATGGAATCGGACTGTGGCTTTCTTGTCGCGCGCCAAAGAGTCCAAATAATCACCCATGACATTTTCAAAGTTCTTACAGCCTGGGCACTGTGGGTCTTCCCATACGTCCACCTGGGTTGGAAGACCAGGATTAAAAGTTATCGCAGAACCATTGTCCACATCAATCGTGGAGGCAACTGCAGGTTTCAGTGTGAACCCATCAAGACCAGCTAAAGGAGCATTCTCGCGATTATTTTGTCCCAAAATTGAAAACGCTACGCCAGTTCCTAGAACAAGCAAAACCATCGCAAGAACAATCCAACGATTTGCATTGTCACCGTTTTTACCTTTTTGCTGTGCCATAAAATGTCCCCTGTCGAATTATTAGAATCACCCGTACAAAAACCTATTCAGGGTTAAAGTATAGATAAATTATTGCCCAGGCCAAATCCAAACCACCCAGAATTCTAACAATGTAAATGGAGTAAACGGCCATAATTTGAGTCCTCTAGTTAACACATCCCAGGATTTCTTCTACTCAGGAGCTCTTGGCTCCCTCGAGATGCTTGAAGCTAGTTGTAGAGAAAGTCAGGTAACAGATAGGTTCCGTACTTCCAGATAACACCCGCCGCAATGACGGCATAAATGATGTACATAGCCGCATAGTCACGACCTTGAAGAATAAATCTGAGAACTCTCTGATGATTGACCTCTGACCAATTGAAAGAGTTTTGATAAACGTTGATCCTGAGCATGCTCATAAAGACAGAGATTGTTGAGACTGTAACCAACATGCACCACGGACAAAATGCTTTGATTACAAAAAATGATTGCGAAAATAACCATAAAGCAAAGATTAATGCAGCGGAATAAATAAAGAAGGCAATTCTAATTAACGAGTTTGGGAAGCGAACTTGCATTAATCCAGCAATTGCTATGGTGATTACAGCAGATTCAAACATCAATCCAATAAATGAGTTAGGGAAACCAAAAACCGTTGACTGCCAGGAGAGTGCGACCTTGCCGCATGAGACAACAGCGTTGATGCTGCAAGAGAGATCAGTGTTTGCATCTTTGGCCAATTTAAAAGCATCGATCGATAAAATCATCGCAGCAAATAGACTCAATGATGCTGATACCAGCATCGTCAAATATGCGTTGCGCACTCGACGTGCACTCGCTACGAGCAGCTCTGTCATGAAAGTAATAGTAACCTATCGTCCTTCTCGTACACCTAAGGCCAATTCCTTAGCAAGATGTGAAACAGCATCTAGTCCAGATTGTTCATCTTTAGAATTAAGCAAAAGTTTGATGAAGGCAGAGCCCACAATTACACCATCGGCATAGGCAGCCAAAGATCGTGCTTGTTCACGAGTTGACACACCTAAACCAACACAGACTGGCAATTGACTTACTTTTCTGATTCTGGAAACTAAATCCTTAGCATCAATTGAAACAGTTTCTCTCGTGCCAGTTACGCCCATAGAGCTGGCGGCATAAATGAAGCCACCTGTCACAGAAGTGACATGGGCTAAACGCGCATCTTTAGTACTCGGTGCAACAACATAGATTGGGTTAATGGAATTTGATGCAGTTGCTTCTAACCACCCTTTTGATTCCTCAATAGTTAAATCCGGAGTAATGACCCCTGATCCCCCATTATCTGAAATTGATGCAGCAAATCTTTCAACACCATATCTTTCAATAGGATTCCAGTACGTCATAACAACAGATGCAACTCCTGTATCAGATGCAGTTTTTAATGCTGCAAATACATCTGATGCCTGCGTGCCGCCTTGGAGTGAAATATCTGCTGCCTCTTGAATTACTGGCCCATCCATAACTGGATCGCTATATGGAAATCCAATTTCTATTGCATCAACGCCAGCATCTGCTAAAACTTGAATAACTTTGTGACATCCCTGTTTAGAGGGAAAGCCTGCAGGAATGTAGGCAATTAGCGCTGCGCGATTTTCACTTCGACATTTTGCTAACACTGAATCCAAAGCAGTCATTACAGAGGAATCCCAAAATACTGCGCCGCCGTTTGAACATCTTTATCTCCCCGACCCGAAAGATTAATGAGTAAGTTAGCTTTTGGTCCAAGTTCGTTGCCAATTACCAAAGCACCAGCTAGGGCGTGGGCAGTTTCTATTGCAGGAATGATTCCCTCAGTTTTGCTCAATAGTGCAAATGCATTCATCGCTGCATCATCATTGATTGCTCTATATTCGGCGCGACCAAGATCGTGTAAGTACGCATGCTCTGGACCAACACCTGGATAATCAAGTCCGGCAGAGATCGAATGAGACTCAACTGTTTGTCCGTTTTCATCTTGCAGTACATATGAACGAGTTCCGTGCAAAACTCCTGGTGTACCGCCCGTGATTGTCGCTGCATGCCGGCCGGTCTCTACTCCATGACCACCTGCTTCTAAACCAATTAATCTGACATCAGTATCTGGGATAAATGCATTAAAAATACCAATCGCATTTGAGCCTCCGCCGATGCATGCAAGTACTGCGTCAGGAAGTCGACCTGTTAACTCCAGCATTTGCTCACGTGATTCTTCGCCAATTATCTTGTGAAAATCACGGACCATGGTTGGAAATGGGTGTGGACCAGCAACTGTTCCAAGCATGTAATGCGTGTCATGAACATTTGTTACCCAATCACGCATTGCTTCGTTGATGGCATCTTTCAATGTTTTGGAGCCAGATGTAACAGCAACAACTTCGGCCCCCAATAATTTCATTCGTGCAACGTTAAGAGATTGTCTACGAGTATCTTCCTCCCCCATATAAACAACGCATTCCAACCCCATAAGGGCCGCAGCTGTCGCAGCAGCAACTCCATGTTGACCGGCACCAGTTTCTGCAATTATTCGTTTTTTGCCCATACGTTTAGTCAGTAACGCCTGACCAAGTACGTTATTTATTTTGTGGCTTCCAGTGTGATTAAGATCCTCGCGCTTCAAGAAAATACGCGCACCACCGGCATGCTCTGAAAATCTCTTAGCCTCAGTGATAATGCTCGGGCGACCTGTGTACGTGCGATGCAGTTCTGCTAGCTCGGCCAGAAACGCTGGATCTTGTTGTGTTTGATTGTGAACCGCTTCGAGTTCCTCTAGTGCTCCGATCAGCGCCTCTGGCACAAATCTTCCACCATATTGGCCAAAGTGACCTAACACATCAAAAGTTTCCACTGCTAAAGCCTACCGAGCAATTCATTGATCGCAACAGATGGCGATTGCGCGCGTACTAAAGCCTCACCGACAAGTATTGCTGTGGCCCCGCATTCATGTGCAAAGACGACATCATCTCGTTTGGAGATACCAGACTCTGCCACCCGAGCAATTCCAGATGGAATCTGCGGGATCAACTGTGAAAAAGCTTGAGTATCTACTTCCAGTGTTTTTAGATTTCGAGAATTAACTCCGACAATCTCAGGAGAAATCTCCAAAGCTCTTTCAAGTTCATCGTGGGTATGAACTTCAACTAACGCTTTCATTCCAAGCTCTTTAGACAATTGATAATAGTCATCTAATTGATTCTGACTTAGAGCTGCAACAATCAAAAGTACAACATCGGCGCCATGTGCACGTGCCTCATAGAACTGGTACTCACTAACCATGAAATCCTTGCGCAAAATTGGAATATCAACTGCTTTTCTTACAATATCCAAATCATCTAACGAACCCCCAAAGCGACGACGCTCTGTTAATACACTTATGACAGCTGCGCCGGCCTGTTCGTACTGCGCAGCTAAACCCGCAGGATCAACTATTTCTGCTAGCGAACCTTTACTAGGTGAGGAACGTTTAATCTCAGAAATGATTGAGATCTCTTCAGTAAGCAAACTAGGCAAGCAGTCACGTACTGGCGGTGCCATCTCTAGTTGTTCTAGTAGCTTTCCCATAGGTAGACGCCTTTGTTCTAAATCTTCCCGAACGCCAGCAATAATTGAATCTAGAGCACTCATTGCTTCACATCATCTGTTGGGTCAATCCCATGATCCTGAGCACTCCAAGAATTTAGGGTCCTAGGCTTTCTTTCATATCTACTAGAAAGTTTTAATTTCGAACTCAGTAAAAGGACTAATGCAATCACAAGAGCAATAGAGGTTATAAGTGGAATCAAATCGCTCATTAGTTATTACCTAATCTGTTAGCTGCATGAACGGCGCTTAATACTGCCGCGGCTTTGTTGTGGCACTCTTGATTTTCACTCTCTGGATCAGAATCGGCAACTATTCCCGCCCCTGCTTGAACATATGCAGTTCCATCAAGAATCAATGCTGTTCTAATTGCAATGGCGGTATCTAGATTTCCAGTGAAATCAATGTAACCCACTATTCCTCCATAAACTCCCCGGCGAGTCTTTTCCTGCTCTTCAATGATCTCCATCGCTCTAGGTTTTGGTGCACCTGACAATGTGCCAGCTGGAAAGACAGAGAAGAGTGCGTCTATTGGCGTCGCTCCCTCTTTTAATTTTCCAGTAACAGTCGAAACAATGTGCATCACATGTGAATAGCGTTCTATGTGCATGAAATCTACAACTTCCACAGTTCCAGGCGCACAAACTCTTCCTAAATCATTGCGCCCAAGGTCAACTAACATCAAATGCTCGGCCCGCTCTTTCGGATCTGCTAAAAGTTCTTGGGCCAACACATCATCTTCACGTGGATCGGCCGAACGGCGACGTGTTCCAGCAATTGGATGGATCATCACATCCTTTTGATTTACCTTAACAAGTGCTTCTGGACTTGAACCGACAATTTCAATCCCATCGCTAAACCTGAAGAGATACATGTACGGCGACGGATTATTTAAACGCAACATTCTGTAGACGTCCATGGCATCTGCAGTTGATTTCATGGAAAAACGCTGAGAAAGCACTACTTGAAACGCTTCCCCTGAAAGAATCTCCTCTTTAATCTCTAAAACACTAGATTTGAATTTTTCTGATGAGGTATTTGCCTCATAAACAGGTTTTGTGAATTCGGGAATTCTCTGGACTTCAGAATTCAGTGATACCGCTAAATCAGACTCCATCTGATCAAGTCTGCTCTGGCATGATGCATAAGCTTCATCAACTCGATCATCGCTTCCATCCCAATTAATGGCATTTGCAATAAGAGTTATCGTCGCGTTGCTGTGATCAAAAACTGCAAGATCACTTGTAAGCATAAAGGACAGCTCTGGCAATTCAATATCTTTAATGGTCAGGTTTGGAAGCTTCTCCAAGCGGCGAACAACGTCATATCCCATAAAACCAACAAGGCCACTTGTTAAGGGAGGCAAACCTGGGATTTGAGGAGAACGTAGATGTGAAGCACAGATTTTTAGCGCTGCTAACGGATCAGTTCCGTGTGGTGCACCCGCAGGTGCGATCCCCTGCCAATAAGCAATCCCATTTTTTTCGCTTAAAGTCGCTTCGCTTCGAACGCCGATAAATGAGTACCGTGCCCACGTTCCATCATGTTCGGCAGATTCAAGCAAAAAAGTATTTTCTCTATTTTTTGTGAGTTTTTGATAAACCCCAACTGGTGACTCACCGTCGGCAAGCAAGCGACGAGAGACAGGAATGACATTAAAAGATTTTGCGTAGGATCGAAATTCTTCTAAATTCATAGAAGCTCTAATCCCAAAGGCTTGTGAAAACAGGTAGTTTCACCGGTATGGCATGCCACTCCGGTTTGATCTACTCGAAACAAAATCGCATCGCCGTCACAATCTAGTGAAATAGAACGCACCGATTGAACATGTCCAGAAGTTGCCCCTTTTACCCACAACTGATTTCTACTTCTACTCCAATAAGTAGCATTTCCACTTTCCACTGTTAAGGCCAATGACTCGGTATTTGAATAGGCCAACATCAATATCTGCAAGGAAGTGTTGTCTTGAACAATTGTCGGAATGAGTAAATCTGGGTCCTTGAGCATCCCTAAGATGGCTGGATCTAATGTGCTCATAGGTTAATTCTGCCCTATGTGACTACAACGCTGCGCACTGGATAATTGTGCTTATTTAAATAGGTCTTTACATCGCCAATTCTATGAGTTCCAAAATGAAAGACGCTTGCGGCAAGCAGTGCATCGGCTCCAGCATCTAAGGCGGCGGCAAAATCTGAGAGCGCTCCAGCTCCACCACTTGCAATGAGTGGGACCTTCGCAACTTCACGTACGGCTGTAATCATCCCAATGTCATATCCAGCCCTGGTTCCATCTGCATCCATAGAGTTCAATAAAATCTCACCGACTCCAAGCTGACAGGCTTTTTCAACCCACTTCAAAGCATCGATTCCTGAACTTTCTCTTCCGCCATGTGTTGTTACTTCAAAACCTGATTCAGTGCGCGCACGTCTTGCGTCCACCGACAGCACAAGAACTTGTGAACCAAAACGATCTGCTATCTCTGCTATCAGCTCGGGGCGCGCAATAGCCGATGTATTAATTGAAACTTTATCCGCCCCTGCTCGAAGTAACTTGTCTACATCACTGACCGAGCGAATGCCGCCACCAACAGTTAATGGGATGAAAACCTGTTCGGCTGTTTTACGGACGATCTCTAACGTTGTTTCCCTCCCAGATGATGAGGCGGAGATATCTAAAAATGTTAACTCGTCAGCACCTTCACGCCCATAGAGTGATGCCATCTCAACTGGATCACCTGCATCAACAAGGTTTGTAAAGTTCACACCTTTAACAACTCGCCCGTCGGTGACATCTAGGCAAGGAATAATTCGTATCGAAAGAGACATCTCTCTTTACTCCCCCTTCGACGTTTTTAGGCGGTTCATTTCTTCTACCTTGAACTCGATCTGCTCACTTGCAACGCTTGCTCCAAAGTAAAAGCTCCGGCATATAAAGCCTTGCCTACAATTGCACCTTCCACCCCGATACTTTCAAGTGCAGCTAATGCCGAAATATCATCGAGTGTTGCAATACCACCACTTGCAATTACTGGTTTTTTGGTTACTGCGCATACTGATCTTAATAGATCAATATTAGGTCCCATAAGTGTTCCATCTTTTGTAACATCAGTGACAACATATCGGCAACAACCATCTTTCTCTAAACGTGAAATCGTTTCGAAAAGATCTCCACCTTCTTGTGTCCACCCTCTGGCGGCAAGAGTTTGACCGCGAACATCTAGCCCAACTGCGATTCGGTCACCGTGTTCTGCAATTACGCGTGCTGTCCACTCTGGATCCTCTAGCGCTGCGGTTCCTAGATTTACTCTCCGACATCCAGTTGCTAGCGCTCTGGAAAGTGATACGTCATCTCGAATACCACCTGAAAGTTCGACATCAATATCTAACCTACCTACAACTTCGGCCAAAAGTTCAGAGTTTTCTCCACGACCAAAGGCTGCATCTAAATCAACTAAATGCAACCACGTTGCACCAGCAGATTGAAAATCTAATGCAACATCCAAAGGGGCACCGTAGATACTCTCTTGAGAGATCTCCCCTTGCACTAGTCGAACTGCGCGACCGTCCTTTACATCAACGGCCGGAAGAAGATAAAAACCGCTCATAGCGAACCAATCCAATTCTTAATTAAAGCAAGGCCTGCAGTTCCAGATTTTTCTGGGTGAAACTGAGTTGCACTGAGATATTCATCTTCAACTACTGAAAGAAACTTCTCTCCGTAAACGCTCCAACTTTGAGCCTTACCTACTGGGGATTTAGCTGCATAAGAATGGACAAAATAAAATGACTGATCTTCTATACCTTTAAGAAGAAGTGATTGTGGATCGGTTTCTACTGTATTCCAACCCATGTGAGGAAGTATCGGTACTTGTAGCCGATCAACAATTCCTTCGAATACCCCTATACCCTCATGAGGCGACTTCTCACTATTTTCTGTTCCCTCTGTTCCATGTGCAAATAAGATCTGCATACCAATACAAATGCCGAGCACCGGGCGCTCTTTCTTTAAACGCTCTCGTACTATTGAGGCGCCATCTATCGCATTGATTCCATCCATACATGATGAAAAAGCCCCAACTCCAGGTACAACTAAGCCATCAGCTTCTAGCGCCACTACAGGATTAGAAGTAACAACGACGTCCTGACCAGATGTTGCAAATGCACGTTCTGCAGATCGTAAATTTCCTGATCCGTAATCAAGAATTGCGATCAAAGTGAACCCTTTGTTGAAGGAATTCCTGCCACTCTGCCATCGAGTGAAACCGCATCACGTAGCGCTCTTGCCACAGCTTTGAACTGAGCTTCAAATACATGGTGTGCGTTTCGACCTTCTAGAACACGAATATGCAAAGCAATTCTCGCCTCCGCAACAATTGATTCCCAAATGTGCTTACCAAGAGTTGTATCGAAAGTACCAATTAATTCCACGATTTCTGGTTGGCGGTGAACAAGGTATGGACGCCCTGAAAGATCTACAGCTGCTTGAACCAAAACTTCATCAAGAGGCACCATTGAGTCTCCAAAACGGCGAATTCCTACTTTCTCACCGAGGGCTTCACGTAAAGCCTGACCAAACGCAAGTGAGGTGTCTTCAACGCTGTGATGTGAATCGACTTCAACATCACCTGTTGTCTTGATCATTAAATCAAAGCCAGAATGTTTACCAAGTTGGGACATCATGTGGTCAAAAAATGGCACACCCGTGGAAACATCTATCACTCCTTGACCATCTAAATTGAGTTCGACGATAACGTGTGACTCTTTGGTTTTTCTCTCAACGCGTGCTGTTCTCATCGATTTCTCCTTTAGATCAGTTCCTTTAGTGCATTTATAAACAATGTGTTTTCAGCTTCATTGCCAATTGTTACTCGAAGGTGGTCCGATAATCCCACATCTCTGATCAGAACACCCTTTTTGAGCAAATCCGACCATAACTGCTTGGCATCTTGCGGGAAACCTGTAAACAAAATGAAGTTGGCCTCACTTTCGACAGTTGTTAAACCAAGGGAAGCTAAAGCGCTAACCATCAAATCTCTAGATCTAATTAATGTGCCAACACCAGCCAATAGCTCCTCTTTGAAATCTAATGCAACTTCGGCAACAGCCTGTGTAATTGTACTTAAATGATACGGCAGCCGAACTATCATCATGGCATCCACAACTTTTGGATCTGCAACTAAATATCCAACTCGAGCACCAGCAAATGCAAAGGCTTTACTCATAGTTCGAATCACCACTACATGTGGATTTTTCGATACCAACGTGACAGCAGAGACCATGTCAGAAAACTCAGCGTAGGCCTCATCGATAATTAAAAGACCCCCAACATCTTTAACTGCATCAGCAATCTTTGCGATCTCAGCGATTGCTATTGCTCCGCCGGTGGGATTATTCGGTGTTGTGATAAATGTTAACGTCGGTTTGTGTTGTTGCACCTGTGCGATTGCATCCTGGGTATTAAGTGAAAAATCTGAATTGCGCGTGCCATCGATCCAAGGAGTATTGCTCACTCTTGCGATAAGGGCGTGCATCGAATATGAAGGAGTAAAGCCTAAGGCTGCGCGCTGTCCGAAGGCTAAAAATATTGATTGAATTACTTCATTACTTCCATTAGCTACCCAAGTATTGTTAAATGTAAAGCCTGTTTTACTTAATCCATTGATATAGCTCGCTAATTTAGTGCGCAGGTTCTCAGCGTCGCGATCGGGATATCGATTGAGTTGTGCGGCAACCTTAGAAACAGTCTGAGTTATGGCTTTCTGCAATTCGGCAGAGAGCGGATATGGATTCTCGTTTGTGTTGAGAAAAGCCTGAGCAGGAACTTGAGGCGCGCCATAGGGAGAAAGTGATCGCAAATTCTCACGAAGAGGTAACCAGTCTGGCCAACTCATAGCAACTTCTCAAATCGCACGAGCATCGCTTCACCGTGGGCCGGTAAATCTTCTGCATTTGCAAGTGTTACAACTGTTTCTGCAATCTGACTAAAAGCATCTTGCGAATACTCAATAAAATGCAAACCGCGTAAGAAACTTTGCACTGATAATCCACTTGAGTGACATGCACATCCACCAGTTGGCAAAACATGGTTTGACCCTGCTGAATAATCACCCAATGAAACCGGCGTAAATCGACCAATGAAAACTGCGCCCGCATTTCTTATCTTGGTAGAAACTTGGCGAGCATCGCTACATTGAATTTCAAGGTGTTCGGCAGCATATGCGTTTACTACATCTATCCCCTGATTTATGTCATCAACTAAAACAATCGCCGATTGCACGCCAGATAGAGCCTGTCGAATACGATCTGAGTGTTTAGTTGCTGCAACTCGAACTTTTAACTCATCTGCAGTCTTTTCTGCCAGGTGGAGTGAATCTGTTACTAAAATTGCCGCAGCTATTACATCGTGCTCGGCTTGACTGATTAAATCCGCAGCAACATCACTGGGTAGCGCTGTTGAATCTGCCAATATTGCAATCTCGGTTGGTCCGGCCTCTGAATCGATTCCGATCAAACCCCGTAACGCTCTCTTTGCAGCGGCAACATAAATATTTCCAGGGCCAGTTACTAGATCAACTTTTTCGCATACTCCTTCCATCCCATAGGCAAAAAGGGCGATTGCTTGCGCTCCGCCTACTGCATAAACCTCCGTGACTCCCAAAAGTGCACACGTTGCAAGAATTGTTGGATGAGGCAAACCACCAAACTCTTTCTGAGGTGGAGAGGCTACGGCTATTGATCTGACCTTAGCGATCTGTGCCGGAATAACATTCATCATCACACTGCTTGGATAGACAGCGCGGCCTCCAGGTACGTAGAGTCCAACACGATCTACTGGTATCCATTTTTCTGAGACTGTTGCGCCTTCAACCAAAGTCGTGGTTTTTTCACTTCTCACCTGATCATTGTGAACTTTCTTGATACGGCCAATTGAGAGCTCTAAAGCTGCACGGACTTTAGGATCTAATTTTTGTAAAGCAGAATCCAAATCTGCTTTCGGCACCCTTATGGCAGTAGGCCTTATGCCATCGAATTCTTGAGCCAGTTCAATCAAATCTAACTCTGAACCGTTTTTTACTCTTTGTAAGATTGGTTGTATCAGTTCTAAAGCTTGATCGATATTAAAACTTGCCCGAGGCAATTGGGAGATATATCCCGCCTTTGATAGCGCCTTTCCGCGTAGGTCAACGGTGCGAATCATGCGCCAATCTTATCGGTTAGAGGTTAGTCCTTGCCGATGGTTTCTACACTAAGCAGTTGGGTCCCAAAATTGATTTCAGATCTGCGCTCAGGCTAGGTGAGGCAGTGATTAACGCATCAACTTTCATGACTGTGCTTCCACCATTTTCACGCAACTGGAGATGCACTTCTCGCTTTCCAGGATGTGATCTGAGAATCTCTTTAATTCGCTCAACAACTGGCGGAGTGCATTGAGCAATAGGAAGGCTGATTACCAGCGGTCCAACTGGAGCAGATTTGATATCTGGAGTCGACATTTCAAGTGCTGTAAACCTTAATGCATCTTCACGTCGATCGACTCTGCCTCGAATTGTGACAATTCGATCTTCAGTAAGTGTGATTGAGTATTGATTGTAAGTGTTTGCAAAGAATAGAACTTCTAACGATCCTTCTAAATCTTCCACTGTTACAACGGCCCACGAAGCGCCTTGTCGCGACACTTTTCTGACAACGCTTGTTATTAAACCACCGATTGTCACAATCGATTCATGCTGTGCCCCATCATCAACTAACTCACTGATAGTCAGATCTGTATTGGCTCGTAAGACGTGCTCTACGCCAAGCAGAGGATGATCAGATACATATAGCCCTAACATCTCTCTTTCATATGAAAGAAGTATTGACTTTTCCCACTCACCCTCGGGAATTTCAATATCCAACCCAGAAACAGCGGTTACTTCTTCTCCACCAAATAGGTCAAACTGTCCAATTGCTTCTGCTCTCTTTGATTCAATTACCGAATCAATTGCTTCCAGGTGAACAGCGATAAGTCCCTTCCTGGTAGATCCTAAGGAGCCAAATGCGCCAGCTTTGATCAAAGATTCAATTGTTTTTTTGTTGCAGACCTGAGCATCTACCTTTGCTAGAAAATCTCCAAAAGATGTAAATCTACCTTTTGCTCCGCGCGCAGTTTTTATGGAGCCAACAACACCTTCTCCAACATTTCGAATCGCAGCTAAACCGAAGCGAATATCTACTCCTCGAGGCGTGTACTCGGCATCAGATTCGTTGACATCTGGTGGCAGAACTTTAATTCCCATGCGACGGCACTCTGAAAGATAAAGAGCAGATTTATCTTTGTCATCTCTGACGGAAGTTAATAATGCAGCCATATATTCAGTCGGATAGTTGGCCTTTAAATACGCTGTCCAATACGAGACGACGCCATATCCTGCAGAGTGAGCACGGTTAAAAGCGTAATCAGAGAATGGAATTAGCGTGTCCCAAAGACGCTTGATTGCAGCCGTTGAAAAACCATTTGCTTTCATGCCTGCTTCAAAGGGGACATACTCTTTATCAAGAATTTCTTTATTCTTTTTACCCATAGCCTTACGTAAAAGATCTGCTCGACCAAGTGAGAATCCTGCGACTTTTTGCGCAATCGCCATAACCTGTTCTTGATAAACAATCAACCCGTAGGTGTCACCAAGAATCTCTTGCAAGGAATCGGAGAGTTCGTTATGAATTGGCTCTACCGGCTTGCGTTTATTTTTACGATCAGCATATAAATTATGTGAGTTCTCCCCCATGGGACCAGGTCGATACAGCGCAATTACCGCAGAGATATCTTGGAAAGAATCTGGTGACAAACTTTTTAGCAACGCCCTCATTGGCCCACCGTCGAGTTGAAATACACCTAAAGTCTCTCCGCGGCTAAGTAGTTGGTATGTTTTAGGATCATCTAAGGTTAAATCTTCTAACACAACATCAATACCTTGATTAGCTTTTATATTAAGTAGGCAATCATCTAGAACCGATAAGTTTCTAAGGCCTAAGAAATCCATCTTGAGTAGCCCTGTAGCCTCACATGCACCCATATCAAACTGAGTGATTATTGCCCCGTCTGCTTCACGACGATGAATTGGAATAACATCAAGTAAAGGTTCGCGGGAGAGAATTACTCCCGCTGCATGAACTCCCCATTGACGTTTTAACCCTTCAAGGCCACGAGCAGTATCAACTACTCGCTTTGAGTCAGAGTCGGATTCATAGAGTGAGCGAAACTCTCCAGCCTCTGCATAGCGCTCATCTTTAGGATCAAAAACTCCCGATAAAGAAATGTCTTTACCCATTACAGATGGTGGAAGCGCCTTTGTTAACTTCTCACCAATTACATATGGATAGCCCAATACGCGAGTTGAATCTTTGATCGCCTGCTTAGACTTAATAGTTCCGTACGTAATTATCTGTGCAACGCGATCTTCACCATATTTGTTGGTTGCATAACGAATCATTTCACTTCGACGACGTTCATCGAAGTCCAAGTCAATATCTGGCATTGAAATACGTTCTGGGTTCAAGAAGCGCTCAAAAAGTAGACCATGTTCGATTGGATCTAATCCGGTGATTCCCAAGGAATATGCAACCAATGATCCTGCTGCTGATCCTCTACCTGGCCCTACTCGGATACCAACTTTCTTTGCATGTGCAACCAAATCTGCAACCACGAGGAAGTAACCTGGAAATCCCATCTTCTCCATAACACCAAGTTCATAGGTTAGTCGAGCCTCGTGTGCTGGAGTGAGCCGTGAGCCCATTCGCTCCTTTAATCCGATCTGTGCTTGTTTTTTTAACCAAGTATCTTCAGTCTCACCGGATGGAACTTCAAACTGCGGAAGAAGATTCTCCCCTTCTCGCAATGTGACATTACATCTTTCGGCAATAAGTAAGGTGTTGTCGCAACTTTCTGGAAGGTCTTTAAAGAGCTCTCTCATTTGGGCTGGAGTTTTTACATAGAAAGAATCATTATCGAACTTGAAACGTTTTGGATCGGCCAATGTTGAACCAGACTGAACACAAAGAAGTGCTTCGTGTGCTGGCGCATCAGCTTGTAAGGTGTAGTGCAGGTCGTTTGTTGCCAGGAATGGAATACCTAGCTCTTTTCCTAGACGAAGTAGATCATCCTTAACTCGAGCCTCGATTTCAATTCCATGATCCATCACTTCTAAAAAGTAATTTTCTTTACCGAAGATATCTCGATAATCACTAGCTGCCTTGATCGCTTCTTTATATGCACCCATTCGAAGTCTCGTTTGAATCTCTCCGCCAGGACATCCAGTTGTAGCAATCAAACCTTGTGAATGTTTTGCTAAAAGTTCGCGATCCATTCGTGGCTTGTAGTAATAACCTTCTAGAGATGCAAGTGAGGAAAGACGAAATAGATTTGCAAGGCCTTCATTATTTTCAGCCAAAATAGTCATGTGGGTATAGGCCCCACCTCCAGATACATCATCTTCTCCGCCGCTAGCCCACTGGACGCGTTTCTTATCAAAGCGCGACTCAGGTGCAACGTAGGCTTCAATTCCAATAATCGGCTTTACATCGGCTTTCTTGGCTGCTTTATAGAATTCAAATGCTCCAAAAACATTGCCATGGTCTGTCATTGCGATCGCTGGCATTGACTGCGATTTAACTTCTGCCATCAACTCACTTATTCGCGCAGCACCATCGAGCATTGAGTACTCGGTGTGTACGTGCAGATGTACGAAGTTATCTTTATTGTTGTTGGACATGATTGGCGAGATTAGTGGCTATGGCAGAACTGCGTCGGAAAGCAACGCCAGTGAGCCTGTGAGATCGGAGGGATACGGGGCTTTAAAGTTGAGTTTGGCTTGCGTAACTGGGTGGGCAAAAGAAAGCCCTGCTGCATGTAGCCATGGTCTAGACATCCCTAGGCTCTTGCCCAAAACTGGGTCGGCCCCATATGTCGTATCCCCTACTAGTGGATGATGCAGGGCTGAAAAGTGCACTCTAATCTGATGAGTTCTGCCAGTTTCTAATTCAATTTTTACCATAGATACTGCCCGATAAAACTCCATCACTTCGTAGTGAGTAATGGATTCTTTTCCTGTTGCAACAACAGCAAAGCGATGATCTTCTTTTGGGTGTCGATCAATAGGTGCATCAATAGTTCCAGTTGATGGATCCATATGTCCTTGTACAAGTGCGTGATAAATCTTTGAAACAGTTCTATTTCTAAATGCATCCTTCAGCGCATGAAAAGCTTGATCGCTTTTGGCAACAATCATTAAGCCGCTGGTACCAACATCTAAACGATGAACGATTCCTTGTCTTTCTGCTGGACCAGAAGTTGAAACTGAGTATCCGGCGGCCATTAAGGCCCCGACAACAGTGGGACCTGTCCATCCGGGACTTGGATGTGCAGCACAGCCGACAGGCTTATCGATAACAACAATGTCGTTATCGTCGTAAATAATGCTTAGTCCTTCTAATGGAGTCAGAGGTATTGGATCGCTATTTATAGGGGCAGGCATTAAGACTTCGATGACTTGTCCGGCTACGACTCGATCTGATTTTGGCATGACCTTGCCATTTGTTGTGATGTCACCATCTTCAAGCAATTTGACCACCGAGGTTCGAGAAAGTCCAAGTACTCGAGTCAAAGCGCTATCGATGCGCTCTCCTGCGACTCCCTCAGGAACTGAAAGTGTCCGTAGCTCTCTTTGGGTCATGAATCTGACTTTACTCTTGTAATTGGTGGGATATTTCGTAGCGAAAGAATCATTGATATTGCAGCTGCAACGACTATTGCAGTGTCAGCGATGTTGAAAACTGGCCAATTAGGAATCTGAAGCCAATCAATAACATGGCCCCTGAAGACTCCAGGCTCACGAAAAATGCGATCAACTAAATTACCTAGAATCCCACCCATGGCAAGTCCCAGTACAACCGACCAACCTTTTGAAGTAATTTTGGTTGAATAATAGAAAATTACTGCCATGACTAAGAATCCAAAGAGCGTTAAAAAGACTGTCGCTCCTTCTGCCACAGAAAATGCTGCACCAGGATTTCGCACAAGTGTAAGTTGAAGGAAATCACCAATTACTTTTATGTTGGAGCGATCCGAAAGCGTACTTACCGCCCATAACTTGGTTGCTAGATCTAGAACCCAAACAAACCAGGCAACACCATAAAGTGTGCGCCAATATTGCACAGTTAGCGCCGCTCTTCCTTCTGCTTACACAGCATGCACAACGTTGCACGTGGAAATACTTGAAGACGTGCTTTGCCAATAGGAGAACCACACTCTTCGCAGTTTCCGTAGTTCTTGGAATCGATTCTCTCTAAAGCGCGCTCGGTCTGAAGGACCATGTCACGAGCATTGATCACTAATGACATCTCGTGTTCGCGTTCGAAAGTTTTTGTTCCAGCATCGGCCTGATCATCGCCAGCGCCCTCACCAGATTCCTGAATGAGCTCATCCATCTCTAACTCAACAACAGCTAGCTCTTTGCGCAATCGATCTAGCTCTTTGGAAATTTCTGCTCTAACTGATTTAAGCTCTGCTGCAGACCATGGTGTTTCTGCGTCAGTTGCAACAACTGGAACTGGAGCAACTTTTATTGGCTTGAGGGGCGCAATCTTTTTACCACTCTTAACAGGACGTGGTGGAGGAGGCATTACAAGGCGTCTTTCTTCTACAACAGGTGCTACCACAGTTGCAGTCACCGTTGAGACTGAAACGGTTTGGGATTTTTCATCAACAGTTAATGTTGTTTTTGATGGAAAACCTTTTCCTGATGCCTTCTTTACCGGAATACTCTTAATGCTCGCTTTTTTGGCAGGGGCGGCTTTTTTTGCTACAGCCTTTTTCGCCGCTTTTTTTACGGGAGCTGCCTTCTTGATGGGCTTCTTACTTGGTGTTGTTTTTTTAACTGCCTTTTTCACAGCCTTTTTGGCAGGGGCGGCTTTCTTTGCTCCCGCCTTCTTTTTTACCAGTTTCTTAGCAGGCTTGTTTGGCATGTCGCGAACCCTATGCCGATTACCCCTGTGTTGCCAATTTCGCCACGATGCAATTTATATTCGAGCCATCATCTAGACTAAGGGCCTCACATACATGGCATTGACGGGGCTATCACCTCACGAGCCTGCTAGAAGAAGTGGTCTTTGACCTCCTAGAACTAGCTAGTGGGAACTTAAAGTGGTGATTGCATCAAGGTGCAAACACAAGGTGGGTGGTACCGCGAAAACTGTATATGCAGATTTCGTCCCTCCAGATTATTTTCTCTGGGGGTTTTTTAATGTCATTTCGCCAGATCTCTGCCGCAGTAGATCTGCCTGCCGTCGAACATAATGTTCTCAAGTTCTGGCGCGAAAACTCTATCTTCGAAAAAACAGTTAACTCTCGAGAAGAGGGACCAGTCTGGACTTTTTACGAAGGACCTCCGACTGCAAATGGAATGCCTGGAACTCACCACATTGAAGCTCGAGTTTTTAAAGATGTTTTCCCTCGTTTTCACACGATGAAGGGTAAGTACGTAGAGCGAAAAGCAGGGTGGGACTGTCACGGACTTCCAGTTGAAATCGCAGTAGAAAAAGAACTTGGATTTACCGGTAAAGGCGATATCGAAAAATTTGGAATATCACAATTTAATGACAAGTGCCGTGAGTCGGTTCAACGCCATGTAAGTGCTTTTACAGACATGACAGACCGTATGGGTTTTTGGGTTGATTTTGATAAGGCTTACTGGACGATGTCACCTGAATATGTTGAATCAGTATGGTGGTCGCTCAAAGAAATTTGGAAAAAGGGTTTACTGGTTCAAGATCATCGAGTTGCCCCTTATTGTCCGCGCTGTGGAACTGGACTTTCAGATCACGAATTAGCCCAGGGATATGAGACGGTTACTGATCCATCTGTATTTGTTCGCTTCCCTGTAACTTCTGGTCCGCTGCATGAGTTAAAGGCCAGCTTTCTTGTGTGGACTACAACTCCATGGACTTTGGTTTCAAATACTGCAATCGCAGTTCACCCAGAGGTTGAGTATGTAGTTGTAAAGGTAAGTGTTGAAGAGCAAGATGATGAAGTACTTGTTGTAGCTAAAGCGTTGATGGAGAGCGTCAAGGGTGAGAAGAAGATACTTCAAACACTTCTAGGAAAAGATCTTGAAAAAACTACCTACCAAAGACCATTTGATTATGTAGAAATTCCAAATGCCCACTACATAGTTCTTGCAACATATGTCACTACTGAAGATGGAACTGGACTAGTTCATCAATCCCCCGCTTTCGGTGCTGACGATCTAGCAGTCTGCCGTAGCTATGGACTGCCTGTAGTAAATCCAATTGCACCCGATGGAACTTTCCTTAAAGAGGTCACAGTAGTGGGTGGGCTTTTCTTCAAGGATGCAGATAAACCCTTAGTAAAAGAGCTCAAGGCACAGGGCGCCCTTTATAAGCACCAACAATATGAACACTCTTATCCGCACTGTTGGCGTTGTCACACAGCACTGATGTATTACGCCCAACCTTCTTGGTATATCCGGACTACCTCAATAAAAGATGCACTGCTTAGAGAAAATGCATCAACTAATTGGCATCCTGAAACAATCAAGGAAGGCCGATATGGTGATTGGCTAAACAACAACATCGATTGGGCTCTTTCACGAAATCGATATTGGGGTACTCCGCTGCCAATTTGGCGCTGTGAAAATAAACATGAAATCTGCGTTGATTCACTCAAGGAGCTAGGTGAGTTAGCAGGCAAAGAACTTTCAAATCTTGATCCACATAGACCCTTTGTTGATGACATAACATTCACTTGCAGTAGTTGTGATTCGACCATGGTTCGAGTTCCTGAAGTGATCGATTGTTGGTATGACTCAGGTGCAATGCCTTTTGCGCAGTGGGGATATCCGCACAAGGAAGGCTCGGTTGAAAAACTCAAAGCCTCTTACCCTGCTGATTTTATCTGTGAAGCAATAGATCAGACGCGTGGTTGGTTTTATACCCTCATGACAATTGGAACTTTGGTATTTGATCAATCCTCTTATAAAACAGTTCTGTGTCTTGGCCATATCTTGGATAAAGATGGACGCAAGATGAGTAAGCACCTAGGAAATGTGCTCGAACCTATGGCGTTGATGGATCAGCATGGCGCAGATGCTGTGCGTTGGTACATGTTGGCTGCTGGTTCACCATGGTCAGCCCGCCGCGTTGGACATGAGAACTTAAATGAAGTTGTTCGTAAAACACTGTTGACATATTGGAACACTGTTTCTTTCCATGCTTTATATGCAAATGCTTCCAATTTCGACCTTTTGCAAACCCCGCCTTTAGCTGATCGTCCATTAATGGACAAATGGATAATCTCTGAACTCAATCTCTTGATAACAAATGTTGATAATGCTTTAGAATCTTTTGATTCCCAAGTTGCTGGACGCGAATTAGCCAGATTCATTGATGATCTATCCAACTGGTATGTCCGGCGCTCACGCCGTCGTTTTTGGGATGGCGATGTTGCAGCTCTGGCAACCTTGCATGAGTGCCTGGTAACTCTGACGCAATTGCTATCTCCACTTGTTCCTTTTATTACTGAACATGTCTGGCAGGAACTAGTTAGACCCACAGATGCATCAGCGCCAATGTCTGTTCACCTTTCAGATTTTCCTGTCTCAAATGAGAAGCACATCAATCGCGAACTTGGTTCTCAAGTAGAACTAACCCGTCGAATTGTTGAACTTGGCCGGGCTACTCGCGCAGAATCCGGAGTAAAAATTAGACAGCCTCTAGGGCGAGCGTTAATTGCTGCCAAAGGTTGGTCGGATCTTCCAGAGCAGATGCGTGAACAGATCGCCGATGAGTTAAATGTGATCGAATTAGCAGACATAGCCAATGCCGATGGCGATTTGGTTGATGTTAGCGTGAAAGCTAATTTCAAGACGCTCGGAGCAAAATTTGGTGGGGCAGTTCAAGAGATCGCCAAAGCAATTGCAAAAGTTGAGCCAACTGAACTTGTAAAAACACTCCGCACAAAAGGATCGACAACAGTTGCCGAGTGGACAATAAGCCTAGAAGATCTAGTTATCACCGAGGTTCCAAAATCAGGTTGGAGCGTCTCCTCCCATGATGGTGAGAGCGTTGCACTAGATCTTGAACTGACCCCGGCATTAGTTTTGGCTGGCAATGTTCGTGAGGTCATCCGCTTTATTCAGGAACGAAGAAAAAGTGATGGATTTGATATCTCAGATCGAATCGAAGTTTCATGGAATGGTGTTCCGGAGATTGTGGAAGCAATCGGAAGTGATCAGCGTCGGATTGAAAATGAAATCCTTGCGGTGAGTATGGTGCATGATTCAAAACTTGCCATTACGGATAAAGAAATTGGTTTAGAGGTAGTTTTAACAAAAACTAAAGTTGTCTAACCAGGCCAATTAAAAGTTGAGTTCCGAAGAAGAGAACGATAAAACTCATATCTAAACTTATTGCACCTAAGCGAAGTGGTGGCACAAATCTTCCAACAAACTGCATCGGCTTGTCTGTGATCGTATAAATAGCCTCTACTAAGTAAAGAACTAATCCACGTGGACGCCATGTTTTAGAAAACATCTGAACGTAATCAAAGATAAGGCGCCCAAGTAACGCAAAGAGAAATAATTGCAGGATATTGGCTAGCAGTGAGCCCACGCTCAACATGATCAGCTCTGATTAAAAAAACTTGCCTGCGCTGCTGCAGACTTGTCTTCGCTACTTACAGAAACATTTGCAGGCGAGAGTAGAAAGACTTTCTTTGTCACTCGCTCAATTGTTCCGTGCAATCCAAAAGCAAGCCCGCTCGCAAAATCCACAAGACGCTTGTGCTCTGACTCATCCATTTCAGTTAAGTTAATGATGACTGGATTACCTTCACGGTAATGCTCGCCAATCGTACGGGCTTCGTTGTAATAACGAGGATGCAATGTGATGATGCGATCTAAAACCGGAAGATCAAGCTGTGGAGCCGATTGCGCTGCTTCATTACTGCGGGTAGTTGGTACTGGACGCAGTTCTCGGCTTTTAATGCGAACATCACCCGTTGGTTTAGCTGGTGCTTGTGCGGTATCAAATTCCGGCTCATCCATTAAACCCAAGTAATTAGCGACACGGCGGATTGCATTAGACATGAGAAAAGGTTACCTCTGGGGTGAGCGGGAACCGAGTATTGAGGAGCCAATGCGCACATGTGTCGCACCGTGTGAAATGGCCATCTCATAATCACCACTCATGCCCGCAGACAGCGCTGGAGCCCCAGGAAACTCCTTCTTAAAATCCATGTGGATCTGCTGTAACTGCTCGTAAGCAGAAAGAGTCGGCACCGAAAGCGGTGGAACCGCCATGATTCCCAGTAAAGAGTGCTTTGAAGAGTTTTCTATCGCCGTGGCCAAAGAGTAAAGATCTTTAATCCCTGCTCCCCCTCGGTGATGGGCACCATCGAGTGAGACCTGAAGAAATATTGAAAGTGAATGGGGAGCATATTTTTCGATCAACTGAAAGTGCCGCAGATCATCCAATGAATGAATAACAGATGCCCAAGATGTGATCGATTTCAGTTTATTACTTTGGATTTGTCCCTGAAAATGCCAAGTACCGGCAACTACCTGTGATTTTTCAACACCCTCAGCATCCCGATTTTCACCAAAATCTTTAATCCCTAACTGACTCAAAATCTCCACATCGCTGGCCGGAAAACTCTTTGTGACAGCGATTAAAACCACTTCATGATCGGCTACGGCCGAGATCTTTTCCTTAACCTCATCTAGATTTCTTTCAATCTCACTTTTTCTATTCATATCTTTACCACCCCAACAAAGCGACCGGTTGGATTATCTCTTCGATGAGAAAAATACAAAGAGTTCTCCATTGTGCACACAGTTGATGCTTCAAAGCTAATATCCTGTGAAATTAACTGCGCAACTAGTCCGGCTTGAAGATCTAACGCCGGCGTCGAATGTCGGGTTGTGGAGTAAGAATCTGGATGAATTGCGCTGACTTGTGCCTGCAGTTGAATAGGCACTTCATAACACTTTCCACAAATCGATGGTCCTAAAACAGCATGAATATTTCTGGCTCCCAGATTCCTCATAACTTCAATGGTGTGATTTGCAATCCCATTGACTAAACCAGCCCGGCCAACATGCACTGCGCCTGCTACTGCATCTGAGATCAGCAGGAGGGGAATGCAATCTGCAACCATGACCGCTAAAGATAGATCTGGGTTAGTCGTAACTAATGCATCACATGTCGGATCAACATCACTGTATTGAGAAACCACTTCTACTTTGTCACCATGAACCTGGTTCATGAACTGTGTATTCAAAAGTGTTGAGCGATTCGCCCTCACAGAAGTCGGATCATCCCCAACGTGGTTGGCAAAATTGAGTGACTCGAAACTGCCCGAACTGAAACCTCCAGTTCGATCAGTAAAAAAATAAGACAAAGCGAAATTCCTTTACTTCATGAAGTCAGGAATATCGATCTCATCCTCAGCGACTAACTCTTCAAAAGTCACGCGGCGCTTTGGCAGTTCATTATCTAATTCAAGAGCAACGGCCAATGGATCATTTGCAGAAATAGGATCTGCTACTCCCCCCAATGTGGCTGCATCAAATGATGGTGTGGCAACTTTCTTTGGCTGTCCACCCTCAAAACCAGCTGCCACAACGGTGATACGTATTTCATCGCCAAGAGCATCGTCAATTGTGGTTCCAAAAATAAACTTGGCATTTGGATGCACGACAGATTGAACTAGTTCACAGGCCTCATTAACTTCAAATAAACCTAGATCAGAACCGCCTGAGACTGAAAGCAGTACACCCATCGCACCATCTATAGAGGCTTCAAGTAACGGACTTGAGATAGCAAGCTCAGCTGCGCGCATAGCGCGGTTTTCACCACGAGCAGAACCAATGCCCATTAAGGCCGAACCGGCGCCAGACATGACAGCTTTTACATCTGCAAAATCTAAATTGATAAGTCCAGGTTGAGTAATGATTTCAGAAATACCTTGAACTCCTGAAAGTAGAACTTGATCGGCGCTCTTAAATGCATCTGCCAAAGTTATTTGACGATCTGAGATTGCAAGCAGACGATCATTAGGAATAACAATTAATGTGTCTACTTCTTCACGCAGTGCTTCAATTCCAACGTCTGCTTGTTCTGAACGAAGTTTTGCTTCAAAAGAAAATGGACGAGTAACAACTCCAATTGTTAATGCGCCAATCTCACGAGCAATCTTTGCAACAACGGGAGCTGCTCCAGTACCAGTTCCGCCACCTTCTCCTGCTGTAACAAATACCATGTCTGCGCCGCGGAGAATTTCTTCAATGTCATCTGCATGATCGAGTGCAGCTTCACGTCCTTTATCAGGATCCATACCTGCACCGAGGCCACGAGTTGTTTTGCGACCGATATCTAGTTTTACATCGGCATCACTCATTAATAAATGTTGCGCATCAGTATTAATTGCAATGAACTCAACACCTTTTAATCCAACATCAATCATGCGATTGACTGCATTAACTCCACCGCCACCAATACCAACTACTTTGATGACAGCCAAATAATTTTGTGGTGAAGCCACGAGTCTTCCTCCTTATGAACCTTAAACCTCACCTTGAGAGTTATGGCTCACTAATTTTCTATGAGGTGAACTTAAAGCGCGCAAGGGTGATTATCAAACACCGACATGAATTCTTTAACGTGTCGCAAAACAATTAAATTAGAAGATGATTTTATTTAACTAGTGGTGCATGTGGAGCCGATAGATCAACTCTTGTCACTTTACTGTTTTCCGGAAGAGCGATGATCGCTTTATAGACCCTCGTTTTCAACTCATTTTCAATACTTATTCCCCATTTAACTTCAACGGTTCGTGAGTCTTGGGCAAGAACTAGGTCAAAAGAGCCTGCCCTTTGGACCTTAATAATTCTCAGAGATTGCCTTAACTGCGAATCTAAACCGATAAGAAAATCGACAGCTTCTAAAGCTGAATCAGCATCCGTTGCCTCGATCTGCACAAGGTCAGAAGACAGGCCACTTTGGGGATCGAAGGTTTTTCCTTCCATATCGAAGGCTTTGCCCCTATATATCGCAACTGCTTCCCGTTCTAAAATTCGAATTGTTACTACTCCGCTAATCCAATTGCGCGAGACTTCTGCTTTTTTTACCCATGCAAGGTTTTCAAACCTACTGGCAATAACTCTGGGCTCAATGCGAGCCAATTTTTCACCTTTCAAAACTCCAGCATTAACACTGGACTTAATTCCAATTATCTCAACAGCACTTACCGTGAAAATTGATGAGTAACCTAGAACGTAAGTCGATCCCAGCAAAAGAAGAATTGGTAAGGCAATAAATGTAAAGCGCCTTTTCATTTATGCAAAACGCCTTTGTAAACCTTCAACAATGATTGGAGCTAGTGAACTTACATCACCGGCTCCTAACGTCATGATGACATCGCCTGGTTGGGCAGAGGCCACGACGGAATCAGTTACTTCAATGAAATTGGGAATGTACTCCCCTTTACTCATTGAGGATGTGATAAGTCTTGAAGTTACACCTTCAATCGGCTTTTCACTGGCTGCATAAATTTCTAACACGATTGCTCGATCTGCTTTATCTAGCGCCTCAGAAAACTTTGGTGCAAATGCCTGAGTTCGTGAAAATCGATGCGGTTGAAAAATAACAATGAGTCGACCATCACCGGCAAATCTTCGGGCAGCATCAAGGGTTACATGGATCTCAGTTGGATGGTGTCCATAATCATCGATTACGCGCACTCCACTAACGGTTCCCTTTAATTCAAATCTGCGACCTGTCCCCCTGAAAATTCCAAGACCGGCCAAAAGCTGGGCAGAGGGCATTCCTAATTTCAAACCAGTAGCTAGCACTGCTGCCGCATTTAACAAGTTATGTTGACCAGGCACCTGGAGTTCAATTGTGCCGATCATTTTTCCATGCCAAATTGCGCGAGCTTTCGATCCCATCGCTAAGAGCTCTATTTGATCTAAGTGCAAATCTGCGCTCTCGCTGAGACCATATGAAATGAGTTCAGGTCCTGACTTAGAAACCTGCAGAGATAACCTTGTGGCACCAGAATCATCTGCGCAATAAACAAGGAAACCCTGTCGTGAAATCGTCTCAGCAAAATCCACAAAAGCCTTATCCACTGCCTCTGGAGTCTCAAAAAAGTCAACGTGATCATGTTCAATATTTGTCACTATTGCGGCGAAAGGGCGATACTCGATAAAGGAGCCATCTGATTCGTCTGCCTCTGCAACAAAAATCTCACCGGTACCCCTGTGTGCATTCGAACCCGAAGCGGTGATGTTTCCACCTATAGCAAAGGAAGGATCGACAGAACAGGCTTGTAATGCCACAGCTAACATCGAGGAAGTCGTAGTTTTACCATGTGTTCCAGCAACAGCAATACTTTTTGATTCTGACATAAGGATTGAAAGAGCAGAAGCTCTAGTCAGCGTTTGAATCTGTAACTCTTCGGCACGGTTCAACTCAACATTGTTTTTAGAAATTGCATTTGAGTACACGACAAGATTTGCCCCATCCACATTTTCAGAGGCATGCGAGGTAGTGATAGTGGCTCCCAAAGCTTTGAGTGCAGATATCACCGATGAATCCTTTGTATCTGAACCTGTGACTGAAATACCATGTGTTAAAGCTATCCGTGCTAATCCGCTCATCCCTGCGCCACCAATACCGATGAAATGAATGCGCTTACCTACCAATGATGAAAGCGTTGGTTTCATTTCTTTAGAGCAAATTCTGCTAGCGCAACGATTTTTTCTGCGGCCATTAAATCCTCGCCAGTTCCAGATACTGAAGATTGAGAAGATTCAAAGATGAGCCCCTCTATGTTTTCCTTTATGTAACTAACAGTAAACTGTTTTTGATCAATTACTCTGGCTCTTCCTGCATCAACCAAAGAAGTGGCATTGACCATCTGTTCACCGTTTCCTATTGGCAGAGGCACAAAAAGAGCGTAACGCCCAAGAGCTCGAAATTCGCTACATGTGACCGCACCACTTCGACTAATAACAAGATCTGCGGCCAAATACGCATCTGCCATCTGATCTACGTATGAGACAGCTTGATATCCATGGGATGAGGCTGGCAACTGGTTAAGGCGTCCGACAGAATGAAGAACTGAATAACCATGTTTCTGAAATTGATCAAGTGAGTTTTCGATGACTGTATTAATTGCTACCGAACCTTGAGATCCCCCCATAACAAAAATCAATGGATCCGTAGGTTTGAAACCTAATCTTGTTTTTGCTTGGGTACGGGCCACTGTCCAATCCTTAGTGGCATCTTCATAGGCAGCAGAGACATCAGATCTGAGTGGGAGTCCGGCCAAAAGCGCGTTTGAAAATCGACCTTTCTCTACAGGATGTGCAACGGCAAGATGTGGAGTGAAAACAGCTCCAACTTTGTTTGCCCAACCTGGCTTGGCGTTGGCTTCATGGATGACTATTGGAATCCTTCGAGTTCGCGCAGCAATGTAGGCAGGAGCACTTACATAACCACCAAAACCAATCAATAAATCAGAGCCTGCAAGAATCTTTCGGCAAGAAACAATTGATGAGACAAGATCAAAAGGTATTTTTAGCCATGAAAATGAAGGTCGTCTAGCAATTGCAACTTTTGGAATGATTCTTAAGTCAAAGCCTGCTTCTGGAACAATAGTTGTTTCTAAACCCTTAGCTGTTCCTATGAATAGACAAATATCTAAAGGATGTAGTTTCTTCCACTCACGTGCCACTGCTAAGGCTGGTTGAATGTGCCCAGCTGTGCCTCCACCTGCAAAAACTACTGTAGCCATCTGTTCCCCGTAGCTTGTAACTCTTTATAAATCGTTGGATCTCGCCGCGCAGCGCCAAGTACAAATCCAATCGCAATAAAGGTAGCTATCAATGATGAACCACCGTAGGAAAGTAGAGGCAGAGTCACGCCAACTACAGGTAAAACACTTATTGCTGAACCAATATTGAGAACTGTTTGGATTCCAATCCAACAACCTATCCCAGATGATACGTATCTAACCATTGGATCCTTGGCTCTCATGGCAATTTTAAAAATAGAGAACAGGAGGATGCTCATTAAGAATAAGGTTGCCAAGGTTCCAAATAAACCTAGCTCTTCTCCAATGACAGAAAAAATAAAGTCAGTGTGAGCTTCAGGCAGATTTCCCCATTTTTGACGAGAAGCACCCAATCCGACTCCAAAGAAACCTCCACTTGCTAGCCCTAAAAGGCTATGTGCAGGTTGCCAACCGAAGAGTTTGTATTGATCTTCGGCGAATGGATTTACAAATGCCATGAACCTTTGAACTCTATAAGGAGATGTCAGAACCAGAATAGCCAGAGCTAAAAAGCCAGCACTTAATACAAATCCAAAGGCACGCAGTTTTAGACCAGATACCCAAAGAAGGCCCACCAATATGAATCCAAATACTGACGCACTTCCTAAATCATTCCCAATTAAGATTAAAATCATGCATAAGAAAAATGCAGGTGCAATTAATACCAATACGTTGGCGTGAATTCGACCCGAAGCTTCCTGCTTTGCCAGAATGTATCCGGCCCATAAAATCATTAAGAATTTAGCAAACTCACTTGGTTGAATGACAATAAAACCTAAACTCAGCCAGTTTTGATTACCACTTGTTGAGTTACCAAAAATCTGGACAAATATAAGCATGAGTACTGAAACTAGAACTCCTGAACGAGCAATGATCTTCCAATGGTAAAGCGAGATTCTTGAAAGAACCCAGGCCATAGGAATTGAAAAGACTAGAAAGAGTAACTGACGAGCTGCCACGGCATAAGTTGAACCTTTAGTTTCTAAAGAGTCGATCGAGGATGCTGAGAAAACCATTATCAGTCCAAGCAGGCTTAACAATAATGTGCTTCCTGCCAACATGTAGTAAAGGTTTACTGGCTTTGTAAAAAAACTCTCTTTTGTCTTATTTTGCATGTGAGACCAACTTCTTAACCGCAGCCGCAAATCGATCTCCACGATCTGCGTAAGAAACAAATTGATCCATCGATGCGCAGGCAGGGGCCAGAAGCACGCTGTCTCCTGCGGTTGCAAAAGTTAATGCTTTAGTTACTACCTCTTCCATCAATGAGTTATCTGCTTGGCCCTTTACATAGCTGCTAGGTGCTTCAATTTTCTCTCTTGGAACATCTGGAGCAAATTTTTGTAAGGCGCGCTCAATCAAATCTGAGTCTTCACCAATCAAAATCACGGCCTTAATTCGCTTCTTGCAACGCTGAACTAAACCCTCCATGTCGGCACCTTTTGCCAAACCACCAGCAATCCAAATAACGGATAAATGAGAGTTTAATGAAGCGATAGCAGCATGTGGGTTGGTTGCCTTGGAATCGTCAATCCAAGATATTGAGTCATTTTCAAGAATTATCTCTATTCGGTGTTTTCCTGGTCGAAACTCTTGTAATGCCTTTTGAATCACTTTATGTGGAACATCTATTGAAAGAGCCAGAGTCGCTGCGGCCATAGCATTTGAAACATTATGGGGAATTGTTGGTTTTACATCATTTATCTCACAGATCATCTCTGCTTCCATCGGATCAGAAACGAAGCAGCGATCAACGATTAATTCTTCTACCACTCCGATTTCACCTGGGGCAGGAGTATTAAGAGTGAAAAAAACTTTGCGTCCCTTCCATGATGCTGAGCGCGAAACAACTTCTCCATCATCGGCATTTAGAATTGCGATCTCACTTTTTTCTAGAAGAGATAACTTGGCTTGTGCGTATAAGTCAAAACTAGAGTGCCAATCAATATGATCATGTGCGATGTTCAAAATAGCCGAGCTATGAAACTGCGCATTTTTAACCCAATGTAGCTGAAAGCTTGAAAGCTCTAAAACTAAATAATCAAGTGGATCTGCTTGTTCAACTGCATCTATGACAGTCTCTCCTAAGTTTCCGCAGGCCTTAGCCTTTAACCCAGCTGTCTGTAAAATCTTGGCGACCATCTCGACGGCTGTCGTTTTGCCGTTAGTTCCAGTTATCGCCAACCATTTCTGACTGGGTGCAATCTCTAACTTAATCTGCCATGCCAAATCCACTTCATTGAGTATTTCTAACCCACTTTTTAAGGCCTTCACTAATAAAGGGTGGTCCAGTCTCCAACCAGGTGAAACAACTACTGCATCAAAATTTTCTAAACTAATCCCATCGGTTTTGATTCCCTCATCAGAGTAATCATCTGCAATTGTTACTTGGCTTCCATGGGCCTTAAGTGATCGAGCAACTGACTTTCCAGTAACACCGGCTCCTAGTATTAGGAAATTTCTGTCAGTTAGATTTGAACCCATGGTTACTTCGCCACCCACTGCGCATAGAAAAGTCCTAGGCCTAGAGCCACTGATAATCCAGAGATGATCCAGAAGCGAATAACTATTGTTATCTCTTCCCAGCCCTTTAGTTCGAAGTGATGATGCAAAGGCGCCATTCTAAATACTCGTTTGCCGCCACTAACTTTAAAATAAAATGTTTGAATCAGGACAGACAAAGTAATGATTACAAATAAGCCACCAAGTGGAATGAGAAGAAGTTGAACTCTCAAAGTTGCTGCAAAAGCTGCAATCGCACCACCGAGTGCCAAGGAGCCTGTGTCACCCATCATAATTTTTGCTGGAGCCGTATTCCACCAAAGAAAGCCAGTACATGCTCCCGCAAAAGCTGCAGCTAACACGGCTAAATCCAAAGGATCTCGAACCGCGTAGCAACCAGCTGTAACCTCTGCTCCACAGCTTTGACCAAACTGCCAGACTCCAATAAGAACAAAGGCTAGAAAAACCATAATTGCTGCGCCAATTGCTAATCCATCTAAACCATCTGTGAGATTAACGCCATTGCTCGCAGACAGCACCATTAAAACGATCCAAAGAATCACAACAGTTGTGCCAAGATAAATACTCGTTTCGCGCACCGCTGATAAATACTGTGAAATTGGGGTAAGCGAAAATTCGTTCATAAACTGCAAACCAAGATAGGCAAATCCACCAGCAGCAAGGGCTTGGCCCGTTAATTTGTATCGACCTTTAAGGCCTCTTGAGTTTTGCCTAGATACCTTTAACCAGTCATCGAGAAAGCCAATTACTCCTAAAGAAACAACCAGAGCAATAACTAACAAAGCCGATGCTGTAACTGGCGTCAATGTAACTAAGTGCGAAAAGAGATATCCAAGTATGGTTGCCAGAATAAAAATTATTCCACCCATAGTTGGTGTTCCATGCTTTATATGATGAGTACTAGGACCATCATCGCGAATTATCTGTCCAAATCCTTTTTTCTCTAGGATGCGAATCAAAATACGTGTACCAAAGAGAGCGAAAACTAACGCAAACGCTCCAGAAATAAGAATCTGTCTCATTTTTCAACTCCGCTCTTATCTAGCCAATCACTTTCAATCTTTTGAGCTAAAACTTCTAGACCTTCTGATCGTGATGCTTTAACCAAAACAACATCTCCGGCTGAGAAATGTTCCATCAGTAGCGCCGCTTCCTCAATATTTTCAACATGGTGAACGCGCATAGTTCCCGTACTTGCGCCATAATCCGGTTGATTGATTGCAACTAAGTGATCGACTCCGATCTCTTGGGCAAGGGTGCCAATTTTCTTGTGGGCAATAGCTGTTGACTCGCCGAGCTCATGCATTTTTCCTAAGAAGGCCCATGAGGACCCGCCTCGTTCCTGCGCAAATAACGTTAGTGAACGAAGGGCCGCGGTCATAGATTCAGGATTTGCATTGTAGGCATCATTAATAATCAAGAGGCCAAAGATGTCATGGAGCTCCATCCGCCATTTACTTTTTATCTCAGCGGTTGAAAGTGAACTCGCAATTAATTCGATTGGTAGCTCCAATGCAGTTCCTACTGCTGCAACTGCTAACGCATTTGCAATTTGATGCGCCCCGACAACTCTCATTCCTACGGCATCTCGACCTGAAGGTGTCACAATTTCAAAATGCGGGCAACCTTCTCGAATTTCTACATCTGCGGCTCGTACTTCTTGATCATTGCCAAAGAAAATAACTCTACCTTTATGAAGCTTTGCCATTTCAGGTGTAAACAAATCATAGGTTCCTAGGACTGCAATTGATTTCTCATCAAGGGAGGAAATCAACTCTGACTTTGTTTGTGCAATTGCTTCTACTGATCCAAATTCTCCCAAGTGAGCCGAACCAACGGTGAGAACAACACCAATATTTGGCTTAGCAATCAGAGATAAACGGGCAATATCGCCTTTGTGGCGCGCGCCCATTTCAAGAATGCAAAAACGTGTTCTCTCGTCGCACTCAAGCAATGTAATTGGAAGTCCCAAATCATTATTAAATGATCCAAGAGGAGAAACAGTTGGACCAACTGCGCTCAACATATGTGCAAGTAAATCCTTAGTGCTTGTTTTACCCTGCGAACCGGTAATTCCTATGACGGTTAAATTCTCCAAACGTGAGCGTACGAATGTTGCTAACGTTGACAATGCTTGAACGACATCTTTTACAACTATACAAGGGCCATCAATTCGTCTAGATGTCAGCGAGAAAACTGAGCCGGCGCGATAAGCATCCGCTGCAAAATCATGTCCATCGAATTGATCACCCTTTAGCGCCAAGAAAATTGATCCTGGGATTGCTTTTCTTGAATCAAAAACAGGGGGTTGTGAAACTAGTAAATCCTTGTCGCAATGGATTTCTCCTCCGAGCAAAAGTGCAATCTCGCCAGCTGTTAAGGTAATCATTTTTTATCCTCTATTGCCCGCGCTAACTCAATTCGATCATCAAATGGAAGTATGACACCGTTAACTTCCTGACCTTTTTCATGGCCCTTACCAAGCACAATGACTAGATCTCCATCTTTAGCTTCATTGACAGCTGCCTTAATTGCTTGAGTTCTATCTTCAATCACGGCGCTCGGTTCATTTATCTCTAGACCTAAAACCATTTGAATCAAAATCTCCTGCGGCTTTTCACTTCGCGGATTATCACTTGTAAAGATTGCTACATCGGCGCCTTCTTGCAGCGCCTTGCCCATTAACACTCGCTTTGATGAGTCTCTGTCTCCCCCGCAGCCAAGTACTGCAATCACGCGACCATCTGTTATCTCACGTGCAGTTTCAAGCACTCGCGAAACTGCATCAGGTGAGTGGGCATAATCGATCATCGCGATAAAACTCTGACCCAATGCAATCGATTCGAGCCGACCACTGGCCCCAGACAGAGAAGGCAGCAATGCCGAAATATCTAGAGGGTCAATCCCACTCTCTGCCGCAAGTGCAACTGCCATAAGAAGGTTATCGTAGTTATATCCGCCATGGAGTTGAACTTTTCCTTCAATAAGAATTCCGCCACTGCCACGTATTGCAATATGAGCACCAATGTAATCTCGTGAAATCTTGGTGTAATGCCAACTCGCTTTTGTATCAAGTCGCGAAAGAGTCATAGTTGGTAATTCGGTTTGAGCCGCCAGCATTGCTCCATGTTGGCTGTCTATGTTTATAACTGCAAGATCTGCATACTCATGGGTGAAAAGTTTTGCTTTTTCAGCAAAGTAATTTTCCATATTTTTGTGAAAATCTAAGTGATCTTGTGAAAGATTTGTGAATCCGACTACTGCAAAATGGCTGCCTCGTATGCGATCAAGTGCAATAGCGTGACTTGAGACTTCCATAACTAGATTACGCATATGTCGCTCACGCATTACAGCCGATAGAGCTTGAATTTCACTGCTTTCTGGAGTGGTTCTAACGCTTTTTATTGACTCTGATCCAATCAGAGTTTCGACTGTTCCGATGAGTCCACTTTCACGGCCCGCTCCAGTCATTATTTGATGGAGCAATGTTGTGACAGTTGTTTTTCCATTTGTCCCTGTTACGCCAACACTATACAAATCTCTCATTGGCTCGCGATAAAACCATGCACTAATCACACCTGCTGCACGTCGAGGGTTGTTAGAAACTATTACTGGAAGATTTTTCACCTTTGATGCACCAACACTGTCGGTGAGTACAGCAACGGCCCCCTTAGTAGCTGCATCAGATGAGAAATCCGCTCCATGGAAATTTTCCCCAGGCAATGCTATGAAAAGATCTCCCGGCATAATCTCTTTACTTGATTGAGATAAACCATGTACTCCAATAGTGCCATCGCCGACAATCTCTGCATCGATGACAGCGCGGATAGCCTCAAGGCTTACCTCAAAGGATTCAATTGGCCTGAGCACGTAAGACCTTTTTCTGAGCATTCAACTGCGCTTCATTGAGGGCAACTTTTTTTACTTTTTCCTGAGTTGGAGCTATTCCTTGTGACTGCAAAACAAATGACATGACCTCTTTGAATACCGGGCCACCTAACGCTCCACCCCAGTGCAATCCTTTTGGATCTTGAATAGTCACATTAATAACGTAGGCAGGCTTATCTGCTGGCGCAAAACCAATAAATGAGGCTGTATATCCGCGATAGCAACCGCATGTGTCATCAATTCGCTGAGCTGTTCCTGTTTTACCTGCCACTCGATACCCAGCAATGGCGGCGGTAGGCGCCGTTCCCTGCGCAGAGACGACGGTTTCCATCATCATTCTCATCTGCTTGGCCGTTGTGGCACTGACAACTCGTACTGCCTTTTGTTTCTTAGTTGGAGTGTAATTGCCACTTGAGTCACTTGTACCAGCAATAACAGTTGGTGGAACTCTTACTCCATCATTTGCAATCGTTGCAAAAATACTTGTAGCTTGCATTGTGTTAAGTGAATATCCCTGCCCAAAAGCTACTGTAGGAGCAGTTGTTCCGGACCAATCACTAACTTGCAAAAGTTTTCCTCGTGATTCACCTGGTAATCCCGCCTCAGTTTTGACCCCAACTCCAAATTTAGTTAAGTAGTCATACAAGCTTTGATTCGAAAGCATCTCACCAATTAGAATTGATCCTGTATTGCTTGAAACCGCCAAAATCCCTGATGTGGTCAACCGTTGAGTTGGGTGGGGTTCATGATCACTGAAAACTTTATCTGCTCGCTTTAATTTATAAGGAACTGTTAAAACACTCTCTGGAGTGATCTTTTTCTCCTCAATAGCAGCGGCCAAAGTCATAATTTTTCCAGTTGAACCGGGTTCATAAATGTCTTGAACCGATGGATTTCGCATTGCAACCAGTGAAACTTTTTTAGTGTTATTTGGATCAAAAGTAGGAGCAGTTGCGTGTGCCAAAATGTGGCCCGTCTTTGGATCCATTACGATCACTGTTCCACTTAGAGCATTAGATGAGTTAACTGCCTTGGCAATTGCCTTTGATGCAACCCATTGAATATCTCGATCAACAGTTAGCCGAACTGAGGTCCCAGTTTGAGCGGGAATTATCTCCGACTGCGAACCAGGAATCTCGGCTCTGTATCCATCTGCGTATGAATACTTGCCATTTACTCCTGAAATCTTAGAGTTCATACTGGATTCAAGCCCAGTGGCTCCAATGCCTTCGTGATTTACAAATCCAACAAGAGAAGCAATCAGATGACCAGATGGATACTCGCGAACATAACTTCGTTCAGGATAAAAACCAATTATTCGCTCTGGGCTCATCGGTTCATACTGTCCGTTGTATGCAGCGATAGCTTCAGTCAACTTAAGCCACGTAGCCGGCTTTGCATTTCGTGCCACCATGTTCCATTTTCGAGTACCTGTCACCGCCAGCTCTACTTCAGCCTCTGGCAAACCGAGAATCGGTGCGGCCAACTTTGCAACTTTGGCTGGATTTAATATCTGTGTTTGATCTACGACGATGCTAATCGCTGCCACGCTTCGGGCAAATGCCACACCATGAATATCAGTGATATCTCCCCTGGGTGCTTGCAGGGTGCTGACCTTTTCCATCTCATCAAAAGCTTTTAAGCGATACTCGCTGGCTTGAATAGCTTGAATCTGAACTAATCGAACTCCAAACAAAAGAACAATAAACGCAGTCAATAAAACTAATGTTCTAATTCTCGAATGAGATAAGTTGAAATTACCCATTTTTGATCACGTCTTTTTCAGGACTGGTATTTAAATCTAAAAAGTTTGGAACCTTCGAAGGCTTCATGCCAAGTTCAGTGGCTTTTCTAGCAAGTGCTTCGGGCGAAGAGATTGCATCTATCTCTCTTGCAATAGCCTCTCTCTGATCGCTGACTAATTTAGCCTCTGCCTTTAACTCTGAAAGCTTGAAAGCATCTTGTGCTAATAATGTGTTTATTAAAAGCAAAAATAAGAGTCCAATGACGCCAACTATTGAGACAAAAACAGCAAAGAATTTGCGATCTGCCTGTTTTCCAGCAGTTGGTTCGGGCACAAGTTTGAGTGCAACTTCAGCGGTCTTTTCAGTCAGGATTTTTTTAGAACGGGTAACGGCTGGAGCAAGCGAGGTGAGTGCCATTATGCGGCCACTCTTTCAATCGCTCGAAGTCGAACCGATTGTGATCGTGAGTTTTCTTCGACTTCTTCATCAGTTGGTCCCTGACTTCCACGAAAAACCAAGGCAAACTTTGCGGCAAATTCTGGAAGTTCCACCGGAAGTTCGCGTGGAGTCCCAGAGGTACTAGCTGACACAAAAATCTCTTTAACGATTCGATCCTCAAGTGATTGAAAAGACATAACTACTAACCGAGCTCCAATATTTAAAATCTCTAGTGCAGCTGGAAGCGCGCGACTAATGCTTCCAAGCTCATCATTTGTCTCAATGCGAAGTGCCTGAAAGGTTCTCTTGGCTGGATTACCACCGGTTCGACGAGTTGCCGCTGGAATTGCTTCCTTTACTAAAGCAGCTAGTTGAGCAGTCGAATTCATGGGTGCGATCTCTCGAGTTTTTACTATCGACTCAACAATTCGAGTAGCGAATTTTTCTTCACCATAAGTTCTTAAAATTCGAACCAACTGACCAGGCTCATATGTATTGACTATCTCTGCCGCTGTTAAGGATTGCCTGCGATCCATACGCATATCTAGTGGAGCATCTTGGGAGTAAGAAAAACCTCTATCAGATTGATCTAACTGCATTGATGATGTGCCAAGATCAAATAGAGCGCCATCGATTTTCTTAAAGCCAAAGCTGCTTACAACTTCACCAATGGCATCAAAACTTTGGTGAGCTGTCAGAAGTCGATCTCCAAATTCAGCAAGTCTGATGCTGGCTTTTGAGATTGCTTCAAGATCTCGGTCAATTGCTATCACTGTTAGATGTGGAAACTTTTGGAGTAGAGCTTGAGTATGTCCACCAAGGCCCAGCGTTGCATCAACAACAACTGGATTTTCCGAAGATTCAATTGCGGGAGAAAGAAGGTCGATGCAGCGATCACGCATTACAGAAATATGTTCGTTTTCGATACTCACTTGTCCCCCTTTTCTTATTGACATCCCGCTTCATTTTTTTTACATCAGCTCTCATCTCTGGTCACTGCCGGCCGACGGATCTAAAGTTGTAACGGCACCGGGGAAGGGGTGTCGCTACTTTCGAGGGGTCGGCAGTGGCCACAAATGAGAGTTAGAACAAACCTGGAAAGACCTCCTCTGACACTTCAGCAAAGCTCTTTTCACGATCGGCTAAATATTCATTCCAGGAATTTGAATCCCAAATTTCTACTCGTGTATTTGCACCTATGACAACGCAGTCTTTTTCTAATCCTGCATATGTTCGAAGTGCTTGAGGAATCGTCACTCGACCTTGACGATCAGGAATTTCATCGTGTGCACCGGCAAACATCACGCGGCTGTAATCACGTGCTGACTTTGCAGTAACTGGTGCTTGTTTAAGTGTTTGAGTAATTTCAGAAAACTCTTGTGATGGAAAAACATAAAGACAACGTTCTTGTCCTTTAGTGATTACCAAACCTGCTGAAAGCTCTTCGCGAAATTTCGCCGGAAGAATGAGGCGACCTTTTTCATCTAAGCGTGGTTCGTGGGTACCAAGAAACATCCTCACTCACCCACTTCCCCTAGATAAAGCTCTTTTGAAAGCAGGCTCAACCGCCTGCATAATTCCCCACTTTACTCCACTTTTCCCCTTTTTCAACCACCTTTCCCCATATTTACCCCCTTTGCCCCCACCTGGACCCCACTGGGTTTTGCCCCTCGAGCGCTAGTGGGGTTGGAGGGCTGGGTCTGCCAGCTGGAAACGGGCACAAAAAAACCCTCCTGGTGGAGGGTCGAAAGTTAGGTTAAGTAGTGAGTCAATCCGCTAAAAAAAGGCGCGGATAGCTCCTAGATACAGGTGTTACTGGTTATTGCGCTCATCCCAGCGCTTATCCATGCGATCGCGAAGTTTTGAACTCTTTTTTACCTTGCCGGCGCCATTTGATCTCTTTGAAAACGCTTTTGCTGTACCCACGGCCGAGAAGCTAGAAATTACGGTGATAACGCCAGTCAATGCGATGAGGAAGCCAACGATCCCGATTGGGGCATTTTTGCTAATTACTCCAGCCAAGACTGTTACCAAGCCAAGAAGTAAAAGAGCCGCTCCCTTGAAAATTCTATTCTTTGAAGGAGTTAGCGGAGATGCCGATAGTGCAGATACAAGGCGTGGATCCTCAGTTAAAAGGGCAGCCTCCATCTCATCTAGGAGGCGCTTTTCTCGATCAGATAGTGGCACCTGCTCAGAATAGAACAGATTTGCCTGACTTGCTACTCCTCCTGCTCATCACCAGAATCAATCAGCCGAGCAGGGCGCACAGAGCCTGCTCCAAAGCGCTCACGTGCTTTATCTATGGCGCCTTCTGCCTCTCGCCAGCCTTTTTCTCGCTCACCAAGCATCATTTGGACTGGCGCTCCGTCGGTTAAATTCTCCAAACTCACTCCCACAAGTCGAAGACGCGCGCGATCAATTCCTAGGGCTTCGTAAAGAGTCTTTACTACTTCATATACATCGTGGGTTCCATCAATTGGTAGAGGCAAAGTTTTCGATCGATTAATTGTTGAGAAATCCCCAAAGCGAACTTTGATGCTAATTGTCTTTGCAAATAATCCTTTATCCCGAAGTCTAGAAGTTGCGCGCTCGCAGAGCTTTAAATACTCACGCAAGATCTCTTCTGGATTATCAAGATCAGTTGGAAAAGTCTCTGCAGCACTAATACTTTTTTCGCCGTCATGTGGTGCAACATCTCGATAATCCCTACCCCAGGAAAGCTCATGTAATGTCGCACCCGCTGCTTCACCAACTGCGCGAATCAAGGTTGTTCGGGGCAACTTGGCAATGTCTTCGATGATCCGAAGACCTAGGCGCTCTAAAACTTCAGCAGTTTTTGGACCAACACCCCACATCGCTGAGATCGGAAGCGGGTGCAAGAAATCTAAAATCTGTTCTGGGGCAATTTCTAGCATCCCATTTGGCTTGCAATGTGTTGATGCTAATTTAGCAATGAACTTGGATGGAGCGATTCCGACAGAACAGGTTATTCCTTCTTGGCTTTCTACTTTTGCGCGAATTGCTGTTGCAATCTCACGGCCAGTTCCTAATAGTTTCTTAGCTCCAGTGACATCTAAAAATGCTTCATCGACTGAAACTGGTTCGACGTTTGGAGTAAAGCTGTCAAAAATCTCCATTATGTTTGTAGAGACCTCTTGATACCTGGCCATATCTACCGGCAAAAAAACTGCATGTGGTGCCAACCGCCTTGCTTGACTTACAGGCATTGCAGAATGGACTCCAAATTTTCGAGCTTCATAATTTGCCGCCGAGACCACACCCCGTGTGCCCATTCCAATCACAACGGCTTTGCCTTTTAACTCAGGATTATCGCGCTCTGCAACGGATGCAAAGAATGCATCCATATCTACATGAAGAATTGTGGCCTGCGTTGGCCCATCAATTGAATTCATATTACGAGGGTACTTTGTTTGGTGCTCCAACTTTCGTAGGCAGCGCGCAGGTCCCAGACTCCAGTAGCTCTGATAGATATTCCCCTAGCCCCAGTTCGACGAGTTACTCCCCTAACTAGCAATAAGGATGTTGAATACAAAACATTTGCATACTCCCCCTGAACATCTGTAAAGAAAGTTGAATCGCTACACCCATATCCATCATCTAGGGTTAAAAAAATAACTCTCTTGCCCGATCGAACTGGCGGTGTCTGCATTGCAACCTTAACCCCTGCCACTAAAACCGATGATTGAGAGCGCTGTTTTAAAAGGTCGCTAGAACGTACTGCACCAATTGAATTAAGAAATGCTCCATAGAACTCAATTAAATGACGTGACATATCTATTCCGAGGCGATCTACTTCATACTTAACGCTCTCAGCCGAAGACATTGCAGGCAGACCACTGCTAGTGAGTTCAGGGGGTGCAAAACTTAAATTCATCTGCGCACCTGAAACTACTGCTACTGCCGATTTCTGTAGATCCGAAAAATGCAGCAATAAGTCTCGGCGATTAACATCAGGATGCAAACAGTCAAATGCTCCCGTAAGGATCATGCTTTCAATAACTGGCGTGCTAGCACCTGAGCGACGAACAAAATCAGTTAGATCAATGTATGGCCGAGCAGCAATAATTGATGCAATTTCACTATCACTGATTCCACTAATTGTTGAAAGTGCAATACGAATTGAATTTCCATGCTCTTCAACGCGATAAACCGCATCTGATGCATTGGCATCAAGAGGTGCGATCGTAATTCCCATCTGCCGTGCTTCATCAACAATTAAACGTTTGGGATACATTCCTGGATCAT
>CAEZTN010000006.1_pt1 | contig 38807 bp, 39 predicted proteins | sample 7264231 | NCBI WGS metagenome assembly CAEZTN01 (sample SAMEA6813805, study PRJEB35770) | uncultured Actinomycetes bacterium | biome: Freshwater; feature: Freshwater reservoir; material: water | place: Czech Republic | collected 2017-08-18 | depth 0.5m m
TCCGTGTACTTCCAACTTTTACTTCCTTACATGGAACAGGAAACCACATATATTTATTCCCCGCTCGATTTAATCTAGAATTTATAGATAAATTACGCTGAGAAAAGCCTTTTTCCACTATCTGAGACTATTTCGGCGCGCTTTAAGGGCAAATGGGGTTTTGGCAGTTAGCCTTTGCCCCCATGGCCGAGAAAGATGCAACAAGTTCGCGCGATAGCTACACCGCAAAAGATCTCGCCGTACTCGAAGGCCTAGATGCCGTTCGCAAACGCCCAGGTATGTACATCGGATCCACAGATTCACGTGGACTCATGCACTGTCTCTGGGAGATTATTGATAACTCTGTCGATGAATCTTTGGCGGGCCACTGTAAAAAAATTGAAATCAATCTTGAATCCGATGGCTCCGTTGAAGTCCATGATGATGGTCGCGGAATTCCTGTTGATAAAGAAGCTAAAACTGGATTAACCGGTGTTGAAGTCGTACTTACAAAACTACATGCAGGTGGAAAGTTTGGTGGAGGTTCATATGCTGCATCAGGAGGTCTCCATGGTGTTGGTGCATCTGTTGTTAATGCTCTTGCTTCCAGGCTAGATGTAGAAGTTGACCGCGATGGCAAGATTTACTGGATGTCTTTTCAACGAGGTACTGCTGGAATCTTTGATGGAGATGGCCCAAAGGCCCCTTTTCAACCAAAGTCTGGTTTGCGCGTTATAGGAAAGATTTCTTCAAAAGTTACTGGGACAAGAATTAAATGGTGGAGTGATCGCCAAATCTTTTTGAAAGAAGCAGAGTTAGATTTAAACGATGTCCATGATCGCGCCCGCCAGACTTCGTATTTAGTCCCAGGGCTAACCCTTATTGTTAACGATAACCGTACCAAGGCCAAGACGACCGAAACTTTTTACCACAAGAGCGGAATCACTGAATACTGTAATTTTCTACAGCCAGATGAGGCCGTCGGCGATGTCATTCGAATTTATGGAACTGGGCATTATCAAGAAACTGTGCCGGTTTTAGACGATAAAGGCCATATGGTTTCCACAGAGGTTGAGCGCGATATGGAAGTTGATATCGCCATGAAATGGGGAAATGGTTTTGAAACCACTCAGCGTTCTTTCGTAAACATCATTGCAACTCCAAAAGGTGGAACTCACGTTCTTGGTTTTGAGCGCGCACTTGTAAAGGTCGTCAATGAAGCACTGCGATCTACGAAAACTCTTTCGAACAAAGAAATCGATGTAATCAAAGATGACGTACTTGAGGGATTAACTGCAGTAGTTACTGTCCGTATGTCTGAGCCACAGTTTGAAGGTCAGACAAAAGAGGTTTTGGGTACAGCGGCGGCAACACGGATTGTCTCTGCAGTCGTTGCCGAGAAAATGAAGGAGTACTTCGGTACGACAAAGCGAATTGATAAAGCCAATGGGCGACTTGTATTGGAAAAAATCGCGGCAGCATCTCGCACTCGAATTAGTGCTAGAGCACATAAGGACTTGCAGCGGCGCAAAAATGCACTTGAATCTTCATCGCTACCGACAAAGCTTTCAGATTGTCGCTCAGAGGATGTAACGCGCACCGAACTGTTCATTGTGGAAGGTGACTCCGCACTTGGTACAACGAAGGCTGCCCGCAATAGTGAGTTCCAGGCGATTTTGCCGATTCGTGGAAAGATTTTGAACGTTCAAAAAGCATCACTTTCACAGATGCTAGAGGACAAAGAGTGCGGCTCGATTATTCAAGTTATTGGAGCAGGCTCTGGCAAATCTTTTGATTTAGATGAAGCCAGATATGGGCGAATTATCTTGATGTCTGATGCTGATGTGGATGGCGCGCACATTCGTTGTCTCTTGTTAACTTTAATGTATCGATACATGCGTCCATTGATTGATTCGGGTCGAGTTTTTGCAGCTATTCCACCATTGCACCGAATAGAGGTTGTGGGCGGGGGAGGCAAGAAGGGTGACTACATCTACACATATTCAGATGATGAGATGAAAAAACTTACAGCTGATTTAAAGAAGAGTGGAAAGCGTTGGAAGGAGCCAATTCAGCGTTACAAAGGTCTTGGTGAAATGGATGCTGACCAACTCCGCGAAACCACTATGGACCCAGATGCTAGAACTTTACGGAGAATTACAGTTAAGGATGCAACGGCTGCAGAGGCAATGTTTGAACTGTTAATGGGAAGTGATGTGGCCCCACGCAAAGAGTTCATTGCTAACGCAGAGATTGATCGCGAACATATCGACGTTTAGTCGATAGCAACTAAGTCGAAGTATTCGTCTTTCCAAAGATCTTCATCACCATCTGGCAACAAAATCACACGCTCTGGCTTTAACGCTTGAACAGCGCCTTCATCGTGCGAGACCATAATTACAGAACCTTGATACTCAGCTAGTGCGCCAAGAATTTCGGCCCGTGATGCTGGATCTAAGTTATTTGTTGGCTCATCTAGTAGTAAAACGTTAGCCGCAGATACAACGAGCACGGCAAGTGCTAATCGAGTTCGCTCTCCACCAGATAAGACTTTGACCGGTTTATGCACGTCATCGCCAATAAATAAGAATGAACCCAAGGTATTTCTAGCAGTTGGTTCATTAATATCAGGAGTTGCTGACATCATGTTTTCCAAAATGGTTCGTTCGAAATCTAGCGACTCATGCTCCTGTGCGTAGTAGCCAATTTTTAAGCCATGGCCATGTTCAACTTTTCCGGTATCTGATTCAAGCTCGCCAGCTAAAATCCTAAGCAATGTCGTTTTACCGGCGCCGTTAAGTCCAAGAATGACAACTCTTGAGCCTTTATCGATCACGCATGAAACATCTGTAAAAATCTCAAGTGAGCCATAGTTCTTAGATAGTTCCTCACCAGAAAGTGGAGTTTTTCCACATGGCGCCGGGGTTGGAAAGCGAAGTCTTGCAACTTTATCTGCAACTCGTACATCTTCTAAGCTACTTCGAAGCTTGTCTGCTCGTCGCAACATACCTTGAGCAGCAGTTGCTTTTGATGCCTTAGCTCGCATCTTTTCGCCTTGTTTCTGCAAAATCTCTGCTCGCTTTTCTGCATTCGCGCGTTCCTTCTTGCGGCGGTGTTCATCTTGCTCGCGCTGAAGCAGATAAGCCTTCCAGCCTAGGTTATAAACATCTATAACGTTTCGGTTTGCATCAAGGTAGAAAACCTTATTTACAACGGTTTCAATCAAATTCACATCGTGAGAGATGATGACAAGCCCGCCAGAGTACTTTGACAAAAACTCGCGCAACCAAACAATAGAGTCAGCGTCCAAGTGGTTAGTGGGCTCATCAAGTAAAAGTGTTTCGGCGCCACTAAATAAAATTCGAGCAAGTTCGATCCGGCGACGTTGTCCACCAGAAAGAGTTGAAAGCTCGTTAGAAAATACCGCCTCTGAAACTCCTAACGATGTGGCTATCGCTTCTGCTTCGGCAGATGCGGCATAGCCTCCAGCTGCTGAAAACTCAGCCTCAACTCGACCATATCGCTCCATTGCTTTTTCTAAAGCTTCACCCTGGGCAGTGGCCATCTCTTCTTCAACAGATCGCATACGTGAGGCAATCTGATCCAAATCGCGAGCCGACAAAATCCGATCAATCACAGTTCCTGGTTCATCACCGGTGCGTGGATCTTGCGGTAGGTATCCAATTTTTCCTGTGCGGTTTACCGCGCCACCTGCAGGCATAGTTTCACCTGCAAGAACTTTGGCTAACGTTGATTTACCAGCACCATTTCGTCCAACAAAACCAATGCGATCGCCATCATTAATACGAACCGTTACGCCTTTAACTAAAAGGCGTGCACCGGCTCGAAGTTCAAGCGCTTTGGTTGAAATCACACCCAAGTCTATCTAGTTAGATTAAGCAGCACCAATTCGTGTGCGACGAGGGGCAGCAAAGGCTTTTCCTACTGCTGTTAACTCGAGAGAGACCTGAGCTTTAATCGCATCTTCACTCTTTAGAAGTTTTGTTAACTCTGCGATTACTGTTTTAAGTTCTTTTTGCTCTGTTTCAAGTTCAATTTTGCTCATCTTTGTTAAGCGACGAAGTGGCATGTCCAAGATATATGTTGCCTGCTCTTCGTTTAACTTAAAGTCTTTAATTAACTTATCTTTTGCTTGGGCAGCATCATCGCTGGCTCGAATAATCTTTATAACCTTATCGATGTCGATAATCGCCTTTAATAAACCATCTACTAAGCCAAGTCTAGATGTGGCCTTTGCTTTACGAAATTCAGATCGGCGCCGAATGACTTCGATTCGGTGATCGATAAATACCTTCAAAAGCTCTTTTAGTCCAAGAGTCTGTGGCTTGCCTTTAACCAGTGCCACTGCGTTAATGGCAAAAGCATCCTCCATCGGCGTAAGAGCATAGAGTTTTTCGAGTACCTCTTCTGGCTCAAAGCCATTCTTTAACTCAATGACAACATTTGTTCCCGTCTGACCATCGGTCAGATCGATGATGTCGCTAATACCTTGAATCTTTTTATTTTTAACTAGTGCTGCAATTCGTTCAACAACTTTTTCTGGCCCTATTGTGTAGGGGAGTTCTTTAATGATGATTCCCATCTTACGGGAGGTCACTTTCTCAATTTCAACCGTGGCTCTGACTTTAAAGGAGCCCTTTCCTGTTGCATATGCCTCGCGCACACCTTCTAGGCCAACAATTTCACCGCCTGTTGGAAAGTCTGGTCCAGGTACAAATTTCATTAACTGCTTAACTGTTGCTGTTGGGTTTTCAATTAAATGCTTCGTGGCAGCAATTACTTCACCAAGATTATGCGGTGCCATATTTGTTGCCATACCTACTGCAATTCCTGATCCTCCATTGACCAAAAGATTTGGATAGGCAGCTGGTAGAACAATTGGTTCGGAGAGTTGACCGTCATAGTTAGGTCCAAAATCAACAGTGTCCTCATCTGCCTCGGCAACCATGGCCATTGCAGCAGCAGCCAAGCGTGCTTCTGTGTAACGCATCGCAGCTGGACCTGCATCTAATGATCCAAAGTTTCCGTGACCATCAATTAATGGCAAGCCCATAGAAAAACTCTGTGCCATACGAACAAGGGCGTCGTAAATTGCGCCATCTCCGTGCGGGTGTAACTTACCCATGACTTCACCAACAACTCGAGCACTCTTAACATGTCCACGTTCTGGTCGAAGACCCATATCTGCCATCTGATGAAGAATGCGTCGGTGTACCGGCTTTAATCCATCTCGAGCATCAGGTAACGCACGTGAGTAAATAACTGAGTACGCATACTCTAGAAATGATTCAGAGACTTCCTTGGAAACATCTATGTCAATTATTTTTCCTGGAAACTCTCCAGGCTTTGGACCAACAGGTTTCTTTCCTTTTGCCGCAGTTTTCACGGGCGTCTTCGCATTTGCCATGTGCGCATTCTGCCAAGATAGTCGATTAATTCAGGGGAGGGCGCGCCCCAACGGATGCAACACACTTTGCCGCAAGTGCGGCACCGGCAGATAATGCTTGAGTTAGGTCACTGGTTTCAAGCCATTTTGGAATAAATCCAGCAGCAAATGAATCACCTGCACCAGTGGTATCAACGACATTTGTTGTCACTGCAGTTACTTTTGCCGAGCCCTGTGAACTCATTCCCATGGCTCCCTTTGATCCTAATTTAATGACAACGAGCGGGGTGTACTGCGTCAATTTCTTTTCAGCTGTTTCCACATCTGTTTCATCTGCCAAGTACAAAGCCTCTTCAGAGTTTAAAAGTATTCCATCCATAAGAGAAACCCATGACAAAACCTCTTCCCGAGAAACTATTTTCATGGCACCGGTAGTTGTTGGATCAAAGAAAATTGGTTTACCTGCTGATTTAATCTTCTTAATCATTGCAAGCACTGATTCACGACTCCGAAAATCAAGGAGTGCATATCCGCTGAGATAAACTCCATCAATATCATCAAGAGGTGGAAGATCTGTTACTTCTAAATCGGCATTTGCGCCGTTATCGGGAAACATTGTTCTCTCACCGTTGGAGTCAACCAAAATCACAACCACTCCCGTTGGACGACCAGAGTGCATGAGATTTAAGTGTTCGACTCCGTACTTATCTAAATCTGAAATTAGGGCAAATCCGACGGGATCATTTCCAGTCCTAGCTACTAAATGAGCCTTGGTATTTGTTCGTGTAATCCAGGTTGCAACGTTAGCTGCTTGACCTCCAGGGTGGCTTGAAATTTTGCTAGCGGTGTCGTTTCCGTAGTTAATTGGCTCTTTTAACTGAGAAATTACATCTAGGGCAATGTCGCCTATGCATAGAATTTTTCTCATAACAGTGCAACTGCTATCTCTGCGGCAAGTGCGCAATTGGATTTAATAATCTCTGTATTAATCTTGAGTGACTCACTATTTGATGCTTTGTGAAAGTGCTCCAGCAAATATGGAGTTACGGCCTTGCCATCTATTCCATCTTGTTGAGCACGAGCTAATCCACTAGCAAGAATTTCATCATGTCTGGCTTTGGGCATCTCTACTTTCACAGGATTAGCCACGATTAAAGATTTAAACTGGGTTGCAATACCTGTTCGAACCTTGATTATCTCTGCAATCTCTGTAGCACTTTCAACTCGGTGCTCTAGTGTGTAGCCAGAGTCAGTCAGATAAAAACCGGGAAATGAGTTAGTCCTATAACCAACTAGTCCAATGGCCAAAGTTTCTAATCTTTCAAGTGTTGCATGGACATCCAAAATAGATTTCACGCCTGCGCAGACCACTGTCATATCAAGTTGAGATAGAGCTGTTAGATCTGCTGACTCATCAAATGAAACAGATGCACCTCTATGTACTCCACCTAATCCACCTGTTGCAAATACTTTAATTCCCGCAACTGCAGCAATGTGGGCAGTGGCAGCAACTGTGGTGGCAGCGCTTTTATTTTGGGCAATGATGATCGCTAGATCACGGATAGATGCCTTAGAAATATCATCGCGATTGGCGATAGCTTCTAGTTCGTGGGCTTCTAGGCCGATGAGAATTTTCCCATCTAGCAATGCGATTGTTGCTGGAACAGCCCCATGATTTCTAACTATTGCTTCACATTCCTTTGCAACTTCTAGATTTGAGGGACGTGGCAAGCCATGAGAAATGATCGTAGATTCAAGGGCAACAATCGGTTTGCCTGTTTTTAAAGCCTGGGCAACCTCAGATGAATACTTTATTGCACTAATCATGGACAAACTCTAATACACATTCGTGGGAAGATATGCACGTGCATTTATCCCAAATAACCCCTTCAATTTTTAATTCCCTTGGGTTGGATACGGCTGCAGATGCGTTAAATATTGGAGTTTCTCCTATGGGACGCGAACTGCTATTTCTCATTGATGGATTTGGCTTTGATACTCTAGAAAAGTATTCACATGCAATGCCCACGATTTCTCGAATGGTAAATCACGGCGTGATAAATACTGCATTTCCAACTACCACTGCTACATCTTTGGCAACTTTAACTACAGGTGTCATGCCTGGTTCTCATGGAATGCTGGGTTACACGGTTCAAGTTCCACGAAGTGGGGGACGGTTACTGAACGCTCTTAAATGGGATGAACGAGTAGATCCAGAAAATTGGCAACCAGTTCAGACTCTCTTTCAAAGAGCATCCGATTCTGGAATTAACGTGACACATGTTGCAGCAAAACGTTATGAAAACTCAGGATTTACTAGAGCAGTTTTTCGTGGGGCTCAGTACAAGGGCGCAAACGTTGCTGCGGATTTAGTAAGTGAAACCAAATCTGCATTACAAAAAACACCTTCATTTGTTTATCTCTATGTAAATGACTTGGACTCAGCAGGCCATAGCGATGGAGTCGGTAGCCCAAAGTGGCTTTCTGCGCTGACAATGATTGATCAACTCACCCAACAGTTAATGAAAGAGGTTCCTAAAGGAACTCGGATATGGATTACTTCTGATCATGGGATGGTCAATGTTGAGGAAAAAATAGTAATTGGGCAAGGTAATCCATTGCTCAAGGGTGTCAGTGTTATCGCTGGGGAGCCACGGGCTCGACATATTTATTTGGAAGCAGATAGCAAAAATGCACGAGAAGATGTTGCTTTCACATGGAAAGAGTTCTTAGGTGAGAAAGCTTTAGTTTTAACTCGAGAAGAAGCAATCACGCATGCAATTTTTGGTGAAGAAGTGAGTCAAGATGCAGTAGATCGGATGGGCGAAGTAATTGCGATTGCTCGCGGGGGAGTTGTATTACTTGATCCAGATCGGGCGGACAAAGAAGGGGCAATGGTTGGCCATCACGGTGGCGATAGTCAGATTGAATCTCAGGTTGGACTATTTACTACAACGCTAAGTTAACTACTTGTCCTCTGGTTTGATACCGAACATAATTTCATCCCAACTTGGCACTTTTGCACGTGCAGTTATTCCATCGCGGGATGCTTCATCATCTGGCTCTTCGCGAATGACAGCCAATCGTGGAACAAGAGGTGAAATCTTTTCGTTTTCGAAGCTTTCAAGATCCTCATACTCTTTAAAGCGATCTTTATCTATTGTGCTTACTCCATGATTTTCGGTGCTACGACGCTCTGAAGGATGTGTAGATTCGGTTGTAACAAGACCAGGTTTGGAAAGCTGACGGGGAGCAGGTTCATCACCCATCATCCAGCGAGCATTTTCATCCATTGATGTCAGTGAGCGCAGCAATGGATCAAAACTCCATTGGGCTACTCCGACGCCACCTGTCTGTGGATAGTGAAGTTCAACGGTCCATGTTCCATTTTCTAATCGCCATGTGTCCCATGACAAAGTTGAGGCGTCAATTCCACGGGGTGCAAGGCGTGAAGTAATCGTTTGGATCAAAGTTACGGGATCGCGATCGATTTCTTTTCGCACAACAATTTGCTGTGCCTGATCAATTATGTAGATTCGCTCTGAAAGTATTGGCCCTGCAAAGCGCTCGATTTTCTCAATTGAAACGTTGTACTCACGAGAAATCTGTTCACTTGTCTGCCCAGTTCGAAGCAATCTCTGAATCTCTTTAATCGAAATTGATGGCTCTTCATTATCTGGAACAGAGTTCAATCGCTGTTGATTTACAGTTGCACGCAAAGTGTCACTAATGCGAACGGAGTATTGCTCGCCCTCTTGATCGCGCAAAGACAGGTAGAGACCATCATCGGTCCGTCCATCTAGTCGAAGCTCAGTCACGAGCACGAGGGTAGCCGATGAGGGCCTTAAAAACCTTGAAGTACGGGAGTGTGGCTAGGCAAGCTGCGATCATAAATCCCAAGGGGACCCAGTATGCAAAATCTGCGCCATATTCATCAATGACCAGGCCCGACAGCGCGCTGGCAATAGCACCACCTAATGGCATACCGGCTACGACCCAGGTCAAAGTTTCTGTGATTTGTTCAGTGGGTACTGCCGCTTCTGCAACTCCGTATGCACTTATAACTAGTGGCGCAACTGCAAATCCATTAAAAAATAATGCAACGGAAAGCCAAAACAAGGAATGCACAAACAGCATTGGAATTGACAAGAGTGTGAGGGCAAACAAAAAGATTAGAAAACGTGTAGCACTAGAAATTTTCCACTTAATCACACCAGCTCCTATTGCAGCAACAGCGCTTCCGCATGCCCAAATCGCTAACAAAATTCCAGCTTTATCTTCTTGGCCTCGGGCTTGAGCAAAAGCTACTGTCACGATTGCAATTGATCCAAAGAATCCCCCCAACAAAACAGTGGGAAAAACCACAGCCTGTACCTGCTTGTTTCTAATCACTGCCGGATGCGGATCAACAATTCTTTTAGGGGTTGCAGGTGGCTCAGTTGATTTCTGTATTACAAAAAGCGGGACTCCAACAGCCATAAATACTATGCCGACGATAATGCCTGCAGCTGGGGCTATGGAAGTTGCACATGCAGTCACGATTATTGGGCCAGCAATAAAAACAATCTCATCCATTAAGGCCTCAAAGGAGTAGGCCGTATTTACTATATGTCGATCGTTCTCATCTTCTGCTGTTGTTGATTTATCGGGGCTCAAGATGTGTAGCCAGCGACGCCGAACGAGCCCACCAGTATTTATTGAAAAGCTCTCAGCAAAGATTATTGCCGCAAACCAGGTCCAAGTTGGAGTCTGATTTAAAACTAAAAAAGTAAATAGAGACAGACCAGCAATCTTTACAGGCACAACTCTTATGAGCATTGCACTTTGCCCTATGCGATCTGCTACTCGAGACCAGGCGGGAGTAGCAATCGACATGACAACAGATGCTGAAGCGCTTAGTGCTCCGGCAATTGCATAGGATCCATTAACCGATACAACTATAAATACCAGAGCAAGTGAGTCCATCGAAATTGGCATGCGAGCAATGACGCCTGGGATAGAAAACTTCAGACCCCCTGGTGTGCGCATCAAGGTCGTATATGCAGAGAACATGGGTATTAGTCTAGACCGCGGTTAGACTTGCTCTATGACAGATTCAAAGGCATTACTAGATCTCGCCCTGACAATCGCACGTGATGCAGGTGATTTATTGATGGATCGACCAGCATCATGGGATTTAACTTCTAAATCAACTGCAATAGATATTGCAACACAGATGGATCTAGCAAGTGAAAAGTTCATTGTTCAAGCGATCTTAAAGGCGAGGCCAGATGATGGAATTCTTGGGGAAGAGGGTGCTTCTCGCGCTTCCAAGAGTGGAATTACATGGGTTATAGATCCAGTCGATGGCACAGTGAACTATTTTTATGGTCTACCAGGTTGGTGTGTATCGATTGCCGCAAAAGATGAGAATGGAACTTTAGTTGGCGTTGTTCATTCACCCACAGTCAATTCAACATGGCATGCTTCAAAAGGCAATGGTGCATTTCTCAATAATGTAAAGATTGCAAGTAATGACCCTGTTGAATTAAATCGCGCACTTATTTCTTCAGGATTTGCCTATGATGTAACAAATCGAATTGAGCAGTTAAAAATCGTTAACGTTCTTCTTCCAAAAATTCGAGATCTGCGCCGCATAGGCTCTGCCGCTGCTGATATCTGTCATGTTGCTACTGGTTTAGTAGACGGTTACTTTGAAACTGGATTATTTGAGTGGGATCTGGCAGCCGCCCAGCTAATCGCCGAGGAGGCTGGAGCTGTTGTCACTACTCGCAAGTGGCACGGACTTGATTTGACCGTAGCCGCAGGTCCCCACCTGTATCAACAGTTGAACGCTCAAATTCCTGAGTAAGTCCAGGTCCAGGGCCCGATTTACGCTTACAACCCTGTCTGTGGCACAATACGCAATCTGCACCGCCAAAGCGCGTGCTTTATTGAAATGACAAAAGGATCGAAAATATGAACATTCTTGATGCAGTAGATGCAGCCTCGCTGCGCAAAGACATCCCACAGTTTCGCGCTGGTGATGAGCTCAAGATCCATGTTCGTGTTATCGAAGGTAACAAGAGCCGTCTTCAGGTTTTCCAAGGAATTGTTATCCGTCGTCAAGGAGACGGTGTTCGTGAGACTTTCACTATCCGTAAAGTTTCTTACGGTGTTGGAGTAGAGCGCACATTCCCAGTCCACACTCCAGTTATCGAAAAAATTGAATTAGTGAAGAAGGGCGAAGTTCGTCGCGCCAAGTTGTACTACCTACGTGATCTTCGCGGTAAGGCTGCAAAGATTCGCGAAAAGCGCGATGGCGTTGAAGGTTACGGCGATGGAATTCTTTCAACTCCAGTTGCTGAGGTAGTTATTGAGCCAGTGGCAGTCGCACAAGAAGTTGTTGCGCAGCCAGCAGAGGCTGTTGCCCAGGAGGTAGCAGAGGCAATTGCAGAAGCGCCAGAGCAAGCTGTTGAACAAACTCCAGATGTAGAAGTAATTCCTGCATCTGACGAACAGCCTAAAGCCTAGTAACTTCATTCATTTCAATGCGAAACAAGGGATCACTCCTTAAGGAGCTCCCAATCCTGATTGTTGTTGCATTAGTTGTCTCACTATTTATTAAAAGCTTTCTAGTTCAGTTTTTCTATATTCCGTCGGGATCAATGGAAAACACGTTACAAATTCAAGATCGAGTTGCCGTCAATAAAGTTCCATTTATCTCTGACAACATAAAGCGCGGAGATATCGTCGTATTTCGCGATCCCAATAATTGGCTGCCTGAGAACGTAGAAAACTCGAGTAACTCATTAGTGGCAAAGGCCAAGAGCCTTCTAGTTACAGTGGGAGTTCTCCCAAATCCTGCAAAGCAGTACTTGGTTAAACGAGTTATAGGTGTTGCAGGTGATCGAGTTGTTTGTTGCACAGAAGGTAAAAAACTCTCCATTAATGGAGTAGAGGTAACAGAGCCTTATATTTATGGTGGCGATGCACCATCTGACATGAAATTTGATGTAACTGTGCCTGAAGGAAAACTATGGGTATTAGGTGATCACCGTGGGGCAAGTGCTGATTCCAGATACCATCAAGAGGACATCAATAGTGGATTTGTTCCACTAGAACGTGTTTCTGGTCGTGTAGTGGCAGTTATCTGGCCCTTTAAGAATTTAACATATGTTCCAAGAGTAGACGTCACGAAGTAGCCCTTGAAGGTTATAGAGCAACTGCTAACTGCTGCAGGGATCGCTCCGATTGCTGGAGTAGATGAAGCAGGTCGAGGTGCATGTGCGGGTCCATTAGTCGTTGCATCAGTTGTTTTAAACGATCCATTTACTCCTGAATTAACTCCGGTTCGAGATTCAAAAGAAATTTCAGAGAGTAAGAGAGAAATAGTCTTTGATTTGATTCAAAAGTTTGCAACCTCAATCAGCATAATCATCATCTCTTCAGAAGAAGTTGATTCACGTGGTGTGCATGCTGCAAATTTAGATGGAATGCGCCGAGCGGTATTGGGATTAAACATAGAGCCTGCATATGTTTTAACTGATGGATATGCCATTGAAGGCTTAGGAGTACCCAACTTAGCGGTTTGGAAAGGCGATCAAGTTGTTGTTTCGATTAGCGCTGCATCGATTATCGCTAAAGTTACAAGAGATCGAATAATGCGAGAGCTCGATCTAGAGTTTCCAGAGTATGGATTTGCAGGGCATAAGGGCTATATCACCGCCGGTCACACACAAGCTCTAGAAAAACATGGTCCAACACCGCATCATCGGACATCATTTTCAAATATCGCAGCGCTCATCCACAAGTAATTCGATTCAGCCTCCCAGTAGTGGAGTTACTACTTATTGTGACTAACTATGAAAGATCTTATTTCTCGGGCAGCACTATTTAACGTGATTGAGGCAGGGCACAAATTCTGGTCTCAAGAAATCTTTGAGTATGGCCCACTCGATGTATATGAGAAACTGATTAATGGTGGATATGGCCCAAATAGGCACGAGAAGTTGATATCGGCCCTTCAGTTAACTTCAGGTGAGAAAGTTCTCGAGACAATATCGGCCCGAGGTGTTAAATTTTTAACGCCACAGGATTTAGAGTGGCCAGAGCAGTTAAATGATCTAGCCAATCCACCAATTGCTCTAGTTGTTAAAGGTAATGCGCAAACATTAAAGACAGCATCACTTGCAATAGTTGGTACGAGAAATCCAACAAACTACGGAGCTCGAATCGCCGGTGAATTTGCCGCAGGCTTTGTTGATCGTGAGTGGGCAATTGTTAGTGGCGGGGCATACGGGATTGATTCTTATGCCCATAAAGGCGCACTCATGGCCGAGGGCATCACAATTGCAATAATTGCTTGCGGTGTAGATATTAATTATCCAGCCGGAAATGCCAGACTTTTTTCTGAGATATGTGAAAGTGGAGCAATTGTTAGTGAGTTCATGCCCTGTCAAAAGGCTTTACCCAATAGATTCTTAACACGTAATCGATTAATTGCTGGGCTTTCTAAAGCTACCTTGGTTGTGGAGGCTGCTTTTAGAAGCGGCTCACTGCGCACTGCTAGAGACGCTGCAGAAATATTTAGACCTGTAATGGCTATTCCTGGCGCGATCAACTCACCAACTAGTGAGGGCTGTCATCGATTAATTGGCGAGCGTTCGGCAGAAATTGTCACATCGGTGGCAGATGCAGTGGAATTTGTTGGAGTTCGATCAGGACAATCAATGAGAGAATAGTCAGATGAGCGATTTTCGATCGGGATTTGTTGCGATAGTTGGACGTCCCAATGTTGGAAAATCCACCTTAATTAACGCACTTGTCGGTAGCAAAATTGCAATTACTTCACACCACCCAAATACAACTCGCTTAGCAATTAGAGGAATCGTCCATCGCCCCGATTACCAGGCAGTTCTTGTCGATACTCCCGGTGTTCATAAACCAAAGACTTTACTTGGACACAGACTCAACCAAGTTGTTGATCAAAGCATGGACTCAGTAGATATTGTTTTAATGTGCATCCCAGCAGATGAAACATCTGGAGCCGGTGATGTTTTCATTGCTCAAGAGATTGCAAAACACAGTAAGGCTAAGAAATTTGCCGTCATAACAAAGACAGATTTGATTTCAAAGGAAAAGTTAGCAGCCCGCTTACTTGGAATTATGGAGCTAGCTAAAGGATTTACATGGGATGAAATCATCCCTGTATCAGCGGCTATTCACGACCAAGTTGATTTGCTCAATGAACTAATTGGTAAAAATCTGCCTCAAGGTCCGGCCTACTATCCAGAGGGAACAAATAGTGATCAAGCCATTGAGGCATTGATTTGTGAACTTATTAGGGAAGCGGCGTTGCAAGATGTCAGACAAGAACTTCCTCACTCAATAGTTGTGACCATTGATGAATTTGGCGAACGTGAAGAAAAGGGATCAAGGCCTTTCTATGATGTTCATGCAACAGTCCATGTGGAACGAGATTCACAGCGGGCAATTTTGTTGGGCCATCAAGGCTCAAGGCTAAAGGAGATCGGTATAAGAGCCAGGGCTGATATCGAACGCACACTTGGCGCCAAGATATTTCTTGGTCTACACATAAAAGTTTCTAAAGAATGGCAGAAAGATCCAAAACTATTAGAACGGTTAGGGTTTGGCGACAATATCTGATTGAGTTTTCTTGCTAGCAAGATAGGAACCAATAAGTACTAGTGGAAGCCCAATTATTAGTCCGATCGTAATCGGCTCATTCAAAACAATTACGCCAAGAACAACTGCGACAGATGTGTTGAGATAAGTAACTAAAGATCCTCGTGCTGGACCAATCTCAACAAGAAGTTTAAAGAAGACAAGAAATGCCAGAGCTGTGCAGAGAACTCCTAATGCAATTAATGAAAGAGCGGGCTTGAGCGTGACCTGCGAAGGCCACTGAGCAATAGCAAGGGGTGCCCAAAAAATTGAAGTAATCGCCATCGCTAATCCGTTGATTGCAATTCCATCGACAAGAGGCAAGTTGGTTGTCACCATAATGATTGCGTAGGAATATCCCATTGCGGCCAGAATCATCATTGCAATTGAGGCGGGGTGGCTGTTTCCAGAAAAACTCTCAATTCCAACAACTGCTATTAAGCCAATGAAGCCAACAACAATTCCAAACATTCTCTTAAATTGCCAGACTGTATGGTCACCCCGCATGGAGGTGATGATCGCTGCAAATATAGGAACAGTTGAAATGAGCAATCCAGCTAGCCCGGAATCGATCTTTTTCTGCGCAGTAGAAATCAAGATCCAGGGACCAATCATTTCGAGGAGTGCATAAAAGGCTACAAATTTAAATCCGAGAACAGCTCCCTTGAAGGTTTTTCGATAGAGAGCAACAGGAATCAGAATTGCAGCACCAATTAATGTTCGTCCAGCAACAATTGCAGAAGGTGGAATTTCTTCAACTGCAACTTTCATCAGTAAATATGGAATACCCCATAAAAAACCAACAAGCAGAAAATAAAATAAGGATTTACGACTCATTAAATACTTACCATAGTTACCAAAATTACCATCATTACCATTGTGTCGTTTTTTCCTTTAGCGTTCGATATTTCTCCATGACGCCAGGAGTCGGCGCAGAACTATGGTGTTGCACATGACCCAGATCCCACTGGGGCATTTGACCCAAGAGTGCCCATGCCGCTTGTTTGGCTGCACCGTTTGCTACGTACTCTCCAATAGGTGGCACAAGTACTTCACGGCCAAATAATGCACTAGCAATTACCGGTACCGCAGGATTCTTTGCTGCACCACCAATGAGTAAAATTCGCTCAACTTTTACACCCAATGCAACGAGTGAATCAACAGCATCTGCTAAGCCGGACAACATTCCTTCAATCATAGCCCGCGCAATATCTGCAGGATTTGAATTGCTTATGTTCATGCCAGAAAGCGTTCCGGTTGCATTCGGACGATTTGGAGTGCGCTCTCCTTCAAAATATGGCAAAAGTGTTAAGCCATGAGCTCCGGGTTGTGCCGAAAGCGCTAACTCTGCAATCTCATCATGGTTTTTGCCAAGCATTTGACATGCTGCATCCAGAATTCGCGCAGCATTGAGTGTGCAGACAAGTGGAAGATATCTGCCTGTTGCATCTGCAAAACCTGCAACTGATCCGGATGGATCATGCGTTGGTGTTTGTGAAACTGCAAACGCAGTTCCACTGGTCCCAAGAGAGACAACAACATCACCTGGTTGTGCCTGAAGTCCTAAGGCTGCAGCCGCATTGTCTCCGGCACCGGCGGCGATTGGGATTCCATTCTGAGTCTCGCCTCCAAATTCAGATGCAGCAATTATGCGCGGAAATTGAATCTGTCGATTTTTACCTAGCGCTAATTCGATAATTTCTTGGCGATACTGTGAAGTGCTTGGATCAAAATAACCTGTCCCGGAGGCATCGCTTCTGTCAGTAAATAGCTTTGTAAAATCTTTTCCACCTTGGATTTGCCATGAAAGCCAGTCATGCGGCAATGCAACAGAAGCAGTTTTTGCTGCATTTTCTGGTTCGTGATCTGCAAGCCATCTGAGTTTTGCAGCAGTAAATGATGCAACTAATTTTGATCCAACTTTCTTTGCAATCTCTGCATCCCCACCTGCTTCGCGATTTAAACTTTCAGCTGCATCAGCAGATCGAACGTCATTCCATAAAAGTGCATCGCGAATTACGTCACCATTACTATCGAGTGCGACCATTCCATGTTGTTGTCCGGCAATAGAAATTGCAGAAACATCTTCTATTCCGCCGGCTTCTGAAATAGCCGAATTCAATCCGTTCAACCAATGAACCGGATCGACTTCTGTGCCATCTGGATGGCTGGCCCGTCCCTGGCGGACTAGTTCACCCGTATTTGAATCTCGAATAACGACCTTTACAGATTGGGTTGAAGAGTCCACCCCAGCAATAAGTTGTCGTTTAGCCATGGGGCAAGGCTAGACTGTCCCAGTCAGTGTTGACCACAAGTAGCGGAAAATTAGCGACTTTAAAGAACAAGAATATTCATGGAGTAGTAAATGCGTATTGGTGTGTTAACTGGCGGCGGGGATTGCCCGGGACTAAATGCTGTAATTCGTGCAGTAGTTCGAAAAGGTGTCAAAGAATATGGTCACGAGTTTGTTGGTTTTCGTGATGGATGGAAAGGGCCTCTTGAAGGTCTAACGATGCCACTTAGTCTTGAGACAACACGAGGTATTTTGCCCCGTGGAGGAACAATTCTTGGTTCTTCACGGACTAATCCTTTTAAAATTGAAGGTGGCGTTGAGCGAATTAAAGAAAATCTTGAAAAAAGTGGAATTGATGCGTTAATTGCAATCGGTGGAGAAGACACTCTTGGTGTGGCAACAAAGCTAGATGCCCTTGGAGTAAAAGTCATTGGAGTTCCAAAAACAATCGATAACGATCTAAATAATACTGATTACACATTTGGATTTGATACAGCGGTAAACATAGCTGTTGAAGCAATTGATCGTTTGCACACAACGGCTGAGTCACATCATCGAGCGTTAATTGTTGAGGTTATGGGACGCCATGCAGGCTGGATTGCACTTCATGCTGGTTTAGCAGGGGGAGCGTCCTGCATCTTGATTCCTGAACAAAAGTTTTCAACTGAAAAAGTTTGCGAGTGGGTTGAGTCTCGATTCAAATCTCACTACGCACCTATTATCGTTATTGCCGAAGGTGCGATTCCTCAAGATGGAGATATGGTTACAAAGGATCAAACACTAGATTCTTTTGGCCATGTAAAACTTTCAGGCATCGGTGACTGGCTTGCTCAAGAGATTGAGAAAAGAACTGGAAAAGAAGCTCGAACATCAGTTCTAGGCCACATTCAGCGTGGTGGAACACCGAGTGCCTTTGACCGAGTTCTAGCTACTCGATTTGGATTACAGGCAATCACTGCCGCTCATGAGGGCGACTGGGGCAAGATGGTAGCTCTGCACGGTACAAATATCGTGCGCGTTCCTCTTGCATCTGCAACAGAGAAACTTAAAGTGGTCCCATTAGAGTTCTATAAGGAGTCTGAGATCTTCTTTGGTTAATTGCCCTGCGCAGTTAACTAACTAGTCTCTACACTTTCCCAATGAGTACAAACTTAGAAAATCTCTTTACCCCCGGCCTTGTTGCGGCGCAACAACCACAATGGCCAGGTGGACCAGAAGGTCCAGCAATCAAAGCTGCCGTTGCCCAACTTCAAGGGCTTCCTCCATTGGTTTTCGCAGGTGAGTGTGATGATTTAAAGTCTCGAATTGCATTGGCTGCAGAAGGTAAAGCGTTTTGGCTACAAGGCGGAGACTGCGCTGAAACTTTTGTTGCTGCAACTGCTGATTCAATTAGAAATCGCATAAAGACAATTTTACAAATGGCAGCTGTTTTGCAGTATTACTCCAGTCTTCCAGTTATCAAAGTTGGTCGTATGGCAGGTCAGTTTGCAAAGCCTCGCTCGAGTGATTTTGAAACCAGAGGCGAGGTCACACTCCCTGCTTATCGCGGAGATGCGGTTAATGACATTGAATTTACGCAAGAGTCACGAACCCCAGATCCTCAACGCTTAGTTCGTGTTTACAACACCTCTGCTGCAACTCTTAACTTAGTGCGCGCCTTTACTCAAGGTGGTTATGCAGATCTTCGCCAAGTTCATGAGTGGAATAAGGGCTTTATCCGCGATTCCAAAGTGGGAGATCGCTATGAGCAGATGGCAAATGAAATTGGTCGCGCACTTTCCTTCATGAAATCTGCCGGAGTGGACCCAGAAAGTTTCAAGTCCGTTGATTTCTTTTCTAGTCATGAAGCATTGATCATGGAGTATGAAAAGGCATTAACTCGCATCGATTCTCGAACTGGTGATGCCTATGATGTTTCGGGGCATTTCATTTGGATAGGAGAGCGCACCCGGCAATTAGATGGCGCCCATGTTGATTTTGCTTCAAAGGTTCGAAACCCAATTGGAATTAAGTTAGGTCCAAAATCAACTGTAGAAGATGCCTTGGCTCTAATCGATAAGTTGGATCCCAATCGTGAACCAGGTCGCATTACATTTGTTACTCGCATGGGAGCGGGCAAAATTCGCGAAGCACTACCTCCACTCGTCGATGGTGTAACAAAATCTGGGGCTAAAGTTTTGTGGGTCTGCGATCCAATGCACGGAAACACCTACGAAGCACCAACTGGATACAAGACTCGTAGCTTTGACGATGTCATGGATGAAGTAAAGGGATTTTTTGAGGTTCATAAAGCACTTGGCACTCATCCAGGCGGCGTTCACATTGAATTAACCGGTGATGATGTAACAGAGTGTGTTGGTGGAGGAGAAGAGATTTCGCACGAAGATCTAGCATCTCGATATGAAACTGCCTGCGATCCTCGGCTCAACCACTCTCAGTCCCTAGAGCTAGCATTTTTAGTTGCTGAAATGTTGCGCGATCGCTAACTTAGGTCTGTGTCCGAACTCATAACTTCCTGCAAAACACCCATTGGGACACTCAATCTTTTGGTAGATGATCACATTTTGATCGGCTCCAATCTCAGTACTGTCTCTGCTTTAAAGCCTGGTAAAGATGCAAAGAATGTAAAGCACATACCGGTTATTTCAGACCTCATTCAAGATTATTTTGACGGCGATTTATCTGCGCTTAACGGAATTCAAGTTCGGCAAGAAGGACCACAATTTTCTCAGTCTGCGTGGAAAGCTATGAGAAAGATTGCTCCTGGTAAAACATGGACCTATTCAGATTTAGCAGCGCGTGCAGGATCTGCAGCAGCTGTGCGAGCAGCTGGCACGGCATGTGCCAATAATTCAATTATGTTGGTAGTTCCATGTCATCGAATTGTTAAAACTGGCGGCGCCTTAGGAAACTATGCATTTGGTGTTGAGAAGAAGCGATGGCTTCTTGGCCACGAAGGTTATTTGTAACCAGAAAATATTTCTAGTTACAGTGCTTAGGTGAACTATTTGTTTTCTTTAAGTACGATCAAATACATAGCAAGTAGCACCAGCATGCCCCCAAGTAGAACTTGAAGAGTCAATACTTCTTCGCCGAATATGACGGCAAACAATGCAGCAAATACAACTTCCATCGTTAAAATCACAGCAACTTTAGTTGCGCTTATGTGCGCTTGAGACCAGGTCTGGATAATGAAAGCTACTGCAGTTGCAAACACTGCAGTAAACACAACTACGGCCCAAACTCCTCTATCTGGAGGAGGGGAATAGCCTTCTGGGATTGATGCAATACCTGCCATCAATGCGCAGATAGTTAACTGAACAACTGTCATCGCATAGACATCTCGTCCAGGCGACCACTTACTAAGTGCGATGATGTGAGCGGCAAAGAAAATTGCACTCATCAGTACAAGCATCTCACCGAACCCAACTGAAAAACCCTGTACTGACAGTAAGGCCAGCCCGATGGTGGCAATGAAAATACAGAGCCAAACAAATCTACTGATTTGCTCCTTCAGAACAAATGATGCCAAAAGTGGAGTGAGCACAACATAAAGACCTGTAATAAAACCAGTAATCGCAGCACCAGTCCGTTCAAGACCTAAAGTTTGAAAGATATATCCAAAGCCTAAAAAGACACCGGCCATGGATCCACGCAAGAGCAAATCTTTATTAAACTTTTTAACTACCTGCGGTCTAATTAAAACCATAACTACAACTGCTAATGTGAATCGAGTAAATAGGAAATTGTTGACACTTTGTCGCTCGATTGCATCCTTCATGACTACAAATGCCAATCCCCAAGCAGCTGCAACGCCAAGAAGTGCCCAAGGAGCAAGTTTTAATTGAAGTTGATGGCGAACAGACATCATCCACGCAGTTTCTTGAGGAGTGCGACCTCTTTTTTATGGGCCGGCTCTAAGCCAGGAGTTTCCAAAATTAATGGCGCATTTGCAACCGCCGGATGTTTCAGTAGTTCCTTGAAAGGGTCAATCCCGATATGCCCCTCACCAATATTTTGATGGCGATCTTTTAGTGCACCGCAAACATCCATGGAATCATTTGCGTGAACAAGTTTAAATCTCTCAATCCCTGCAATTTCTACCAAAAGATCGATAGTTGCCGTCATGCCTCCTTTTGTAGCAATGTCATGTCCGGCTGCAAAAACATGGCATGTATCAAGGCAGATTCCAACTTTTGGATGATACTCAAGTGCTTTTAGGTACATTTCTAGATCATCTAATTTTTTAACTAATGATTGACCTTGTCCAGCCGTAGGTTCGAGAAGGAGAAATGGTGATGAATCATCTAATGCATTAAGAATTGGCATCATGCCTTCGTGAATTTGTTTCCATGCCTGATCAACATGGGAGACATCAACTGCCGAACCTGTGTGAATGACTACCCCGAGAGCACCAATTTCATAACCTCTTTTTAGAGAGTAGGCCGTTGACGCTAAAGAATTTTCATAGGTTGCAACAGTCGGAGAACCTAAGTTGATAAGAAATGGTGCATGAACGTATGTTTCAAGATCCATTTGGGCTGCTTTGATTTTAAAAGCTTCATCAAGTTCTGGTTTTGCAGGGGGCATTGCCCACATGCGAGGGCTTGAAGCAAAGACTTGAATTACTTCTGCGCCGATCTCTTCGGCATATTCAATAGAACGCTTAGCCATTCCGCCGGTTGTGGGAGTGTGCGCACCAATTCGTGGCTTTTTCCCGAGCTTAGGCATTTGGCTACTGTACTTTAATCGTTACAACGCTGCCACGTTCAACTTTTGTTTTCTTAACAGGAGAGACAGAAATTACGTACTTAACTCGATTTCTTCCAGTTGAGATTACTTTTGGCTTGAGACCAAGAGATTTGAGGAGATTTTGTGCTGCAACTGATTCCATTGCAATGATGGTCTCTGGAATGAAGGTATATCGAGGACCCTTTGAAATGACAATGGAAACTTTTGCTCCCTTATCCAATGCGCTGCCTCCGGCAGGGTTTTGTGAAATTACCGCAAGCTCTAAGACGCTTTCACTGTATGCATATGTAGGCTCCACATCAAAACCAGCCTCTGTTAATTCATTGAGTGCTTGCTCACCACTTTTTCCTAGATAAGAGGACAATGCAACCTGCTCAATACCTTTGGAAACAATAATCTCAACTTGAGCATCTCGTTTCACAGATGTTCCAGATTCCGGGCGCGTTTGAATCACAAAGCCTTTAGGAATTTCATCGCTAAAGGTTTCATTGATCGGAAGAATTTCTAAAGGAAATCTAGAAATCACATTTTGAGCCGCCGAAACAGTAAGCCCAGTTGTTTTTGGAATCGTGTAACGCTCTGGTCCTTTTGAGACAATGAAATTGACAGTGCCATTAGCCTGGACTCTTCCGCCTCCCGCAGGATTTGATTCAATCACACTACCTTTGGCAATTTCTTCATCAAATCTATTTTCGACGATGGCAGCTGTCAGACCAAGAGGCTGCAAAACAGAAACTGCTTCTTCATATGTGGCACCAACTGTTGATGGAACAACAACTTGAGAGCCTGGACCAACCAAACTCCACCATCCAGCCACACCAACAGCGATCGCAAGCACTAATGCAATCTTGCGGTTTCGACGTACACGCCTGCTTGCGCGTTTCTTCTTTTCTTCTTTTCGTCTAAGTTGGCGTGTAGTTTCTTTCTTTATGTCTTCAGATTTTTCTTCGTCTTTTTCTTGAAGTTCTTTTGTAGCAAAAATCTCTGACTTAGTAGTTTCTTTCTTTTGCGATTTTTCACGAATGGGCTCTACAGGCAAATCTAAACCTAGCGACATTTGATTCTTCTTTGGATCTAAATTGACCTGGATTTGAGCTAGTTCATCTAAAAACTCAGAGGCTGTGCGTGGTCGATCGTCCGGATTTTTTGCGGTTGCTCGCGCAATTAACTCATCAAGTTCTTGTGGAATGTCCTTGCGCTTACTGCGAAGCCGTGGAACTTCTTCATTAACGTGCATGTAAGCAATTTGTATGGGGGAGTCGGCAGTGAAAGGTTTGTCACCGATTAACATCTCATAGGCAACAATTCCAGCTGCATATACATCACTTCGAGAATCAGCGATTCCACGTTGAACTTGTTCGGGAGAAAGATAAGAGACGCTACCCAAAATCACACTAGATTCAGCCGTCATCGTCGAACCAATCAACTCGCCCCTGGCCAAGCCAAAATCTGCAACTTTAACTCTGCCTTCATTTGAGATCATGATGTTTTCTGGTTTTATATCGCGATGAACAATTCCTAATGCATGTGCGGCAGATAATGCGCTCAAAATCGGAGTTAAATAATTGATCGCATCTTTGATCTCAAACCTTCCACGCTCATTTAAATACTCACGCAAGGTGTGGCCTTCAATAAGTTCCATTACTAAAAAGACAGCAGGCACACCATTTTGATTCCACCCTTGATCTTGCACTGCCACGATATTGGGATGAGAAAGTGCTGCTGCAGCTTTAGCTTCACGGATAAAACGTGAAACGTAGGCATCATCTTGGGCAAGATGTGAGTGCATGATTTTTACTGCGACTTTACGATCTAGCCTTGTATCTATTGCCTCATAGATTGCCGCCATCCCACCATTGGCCACTTGACGCAGTAATTGATACCGACCATCAATGAGTTCACCGGTCAGATCAGACATGTGGAGATTTTATGGAACCAGAGTGGTGAGGCCTCATCTGGCGCGCCCAAAGCTGCTATGAAGTAAGTTTCACATCACAGTTTTCGGCTGTTTTATCGATTTGAAAGTGTGCATCTTGATGCGTTTGCCACTTGAGCATTAAATCTCGAAGGTGGTGTCCATCTCGATCTAATACGCGTTGTAGGCCGATCTCTGCCGGTGTTTCTATCCAGTGGGTCTTTGCACCTGCATCTCTGACTACTTTTTGCGCCGCACCAACCCCCTCAAGTATGAGAACTTCTGTGGCAAGCATCAACACTTCTTCATCAAATTTCATGCTAGCCCAATTAAATTTAGCAAGGTGGAAATTCTTACCTGAATTATGTGATTGCACAATGTGTGAAAGCTTCACCGTGAGCTCTTCTGAGAGAGCATTTTCCCAGCCGTTGTATAGATCATCCATATGAATAACCTGAACAGTTGCCGTCAACTGATACTCACGCTCAAGCTTTGCTGCCAATGTAGTTTTACCTGAGCCGGCAGGCCCATCAATTGCTAAGAGCACGGTTCCAACGTCGCCAGCCGACAACTGCAACAAACGTGAAGACAACATAGAGCAATGCAGTAAACCAATATCCCAAGAGCAAATACTGCGTGCTACCTACGATATTGATGATGAGCCAAAGAAACCATGCTTCGAATTTTTCATAGATCATAAGTACTTGTGCGAACAAACTTCCTATGAGCAAAAATGCATCTGACCAAGTTGCAGCCGCACCAACTCCAGATAGCAATGGTGTTAACACGGCTACAGATGCCATTACAGATAGTGCAATGTAGGAGCGATTCCTTACGGATAAAACTCCAGGTTCTGCGCCCTTGGGTCCCCATCCACGCCAGCCATAGAAAGCTGCAACGATAAAAACTATCTGAAGTGCGGCGCTTGCAAAAAGCTCGACTTGATAGAAAAAGACTGCATACAAAATGCTTCCCGCAGCCCACCATGGCCACGTAATTCGTTTTCCAGTAGTTCCCAGCCAAACCCCAATCAACGATGTGATGGCAGCTACAAACTCTAAAATTGAGACTTCATATCCCCATGCTGTAAATAAAATAGTTGACATTGTAATTTTCCTTTCCGCATCCGCATTATCGGATCGGTCTAACGGTCGGTCTGAATTTCAGACCCTCTCAGCCTTGGTGGCTCCCGTGTTCATAGAGTAGCGTTATCTCGTGCTGAAGTTCGGTTATCTTGCAATGATTGCATTCACTGTGTTCGGCTCCATTTGGCTTGAGTTTGTACTTAAAGTTAAAGTTCTTAGAAGATACAAGCAAGCGATCAAGGCAATATTGCCCATCTCTCTCATCTTTATTGTTTGGGATGCTTACGCAATTGCCTCAGGGCACTGGTGGTTTGATAAAGAGCAGATCCTTGGAATCTTTGGACCCTTTGGAATTCCACTTGAAGAGTACCTATTTTTCACGGTTGTGCCGTTAGCAGCGATTTTGACGATAGAAGCTGTAAGAACCGTTAAGAAACACTGGCAGGTTTACAAATGACATACACACAGTTAGCCCTGTGCGCAGTGCTTATCGCTATAACAGTTGATCTATTCGTGATAAAAACTGCCTTACTTAAACGAAAAGTGTTTTGGACGTCGTATGCAATCATTGTTGGTTTTCAGCTTCTTACTAACTGGTGGCTCACATCCCGCAATATCGTGATGTATAGCCCGGATGCGATTATTGGAATTCGAATCGCATCGGCCCCAATTGAGGATTTACTCTTTGGTTTTGCTTTAGTTCTTGGAGTGCTGATTAATTGGATACGGTTAGACGCTTCAAATAAGCCGCGCTAGCTACACGGAGCCTTCTGCCCGTAGAGGTCTTGGCTCGCTTATTGAAAATGTCATAGTTAATTTTTTCAACTTCTTCAACAATCCCACAGTACAAAGTACTTGCAGCCTCTATACATGGACGACTAGTTGGTTCCAAAAGGTTTATCCCTGGCGCGGCCTCAAGCTGCAATCTCTTGACTCTGGCAATTTGAAACTTGAGCGCCTCAACTATTTCGGGAGTAAGAACTCTTGCTTCGAGCATTTTGCGGTCTACTCCGAACTCTTGCAACTCTTTTTTGGGAAGATACACCCGTGACCTATCTAAATCTTCACCTACGTCTCTAATGAAATTAGCTAACTGAAAAGCAATACCTAGAGTTTTTGCCGATTCAAAGGCATCGGCGTGCAAAGGTCCCAGAATTGGAACCATCTGTAGTCCAATAACTGCAGCTGACCCATAGACATATTCCATTAAATCTTCATATGTCTGGTACTCCTGAATTGTTAAGTCCATCTCCATTGAATGCAAAAAAGCTTCAAAGTATTCGTGTGGAATATCAAATCTTGTAACCGTATCTATAAGTGCCCGTCCTACGGCATCCTGGCTTTTACCCTTCTTTAAATCTGAAAGAACGGTATTTCCCCAGGTATTTAACTCTTTTGCTTTTTCTTCAACAGTTAATTGTGATGCTAAGTCATCAACAATTTCATCTGCATAACGAGCAAAGCCATAGAGTGCGTGGACAAATGGCCTTTTTGCTTTAGGCAATAAGAGAGTTGCTAAAAAGTATGTTTTTCCGTGAAGAGCATTGAGTCGTTTGCACTCTGCATATGATGCACGCAGATCGGGATCTAGAATTCCGGCAGCTGTTAACTCATCCACTTATTTGACCGGACCCACAATACGTTCGGCGGCTAAGCGACCTGAAATCAAGACCATCGGAACGCCAACACCTGGTTGTGTTCCAGATCCAGCAAATACAACGTTTTCAATACCAGCAGCAATATTGCGTGGCCTAAATGGACCTGTCTGAAAGAAAGTATGGGCACTTGCAAATGGAGCGCCAGCTTCCATTCCTTGGGCCTGCCAATCTAATGGTGTTGTGAGTACTTCAGTTTCAATCGAATCACCAAATCCTGTATAGCCACGTTTTTCCATTGTTTCAACCATGTGATCGCGATATGGCTTTGCTTGTTTCTTCCAGTCGATGTTGGCAGTTAAGTTAGGTGTAGGAAACAAAACGTAATAGGAGTGTTTTCCTGCAGGAGCCAAAGTTGGATCATCTTTTGAAGGTAGTGTCACCAAAAGACTTGGATCACTCATTAGGACCTTTTTCTTAATAAGTTCATCAAATATTCCATCCCACTGATGACCAAAATGTATGTTGTGATGAGCTGCAAATTCATACTCTCGTGAAGATCCAACCAGCATTGTCACGCAAGAAGGGGAGTAGTTAAGCCGTTTTACTGAAAGTGGAGTTTTTCCTAATAAATCGCGCCAGGCAACAGGTAGATCAGGATTTAGAATGACCGCGTCACATTCAATTCGCTGACCCTCTTCTGTAATGACAGCCTTTGCTCGAGAGTTAACGACATCAATTTTTGAAACAGTGGTGCTGTATTTGAAAACGACACCATGTTTTTCGGCGGCCGCTGCCATGGCCCGTGGAACGGCGTGCATTCCACCCTTAGGAAAGAAAACTCCGTTAACTGAATCCATATATGCAATAACTGCATAGATTGCTAACGCCTGCTGCGGGCTAACACCTGCATACATTGCTTGAAATGAATACACGCGTTGAAGTCTGGGATCTTTCATAAACTGATTGACTTTAGGAGATAGACGTCTAAAACCACCTAATGCAATCAGACGGGCTAGGTTTGGAGTTAATAAGTTAAGTGGCGAGTCAATGTTTCTGTCGATGAAATCATTCATTTCGTACTTGTACAACTTAGTTACGAAATCTACATATTTTGCATAACCTGCAGCTTCTTCAGGGCTAATTTTTTCTGCAATCTCAGCTTCCATTTGAGCGGTATTTGCATGCACATCAAGTTGCGTACCATCTGCATAAAAAGCACGGTAAAGAGGAGATACTGGCATGAGTTCTAGCCAATCCTTCATATCTTCACCCACACTGCTGAATGCATCTTGAATCAGTGATGGCATTGTCAATACAGATGGTCCTGTATCAAATGAGTAACCATCTTTTTTCAGCAGACCATTTCGTCCACCCGGAACCGATTCACGTTCTATTACCGTGACTTTACGACCCGCACCTGCCAGGCGTAGGGCTGCACTTAGACCAGCTAATCCAGCACCGACTACAACAACATGATCTGTTGGTCCCTTAACGCGTGCTGGCATCAATTACTCCTCTTAGTGGCAATATGAGCAAGTTCTCTTAACAATTGTTGACCCTCTTCTGAAAAATGTGGTGAATCAATAGCTGCAAGTGATGTTTCAGCTAATTCTTCAATCATCTTTTCCAACTTATCTTTTGCTCCAGTATCCAAGATTATCTGCTGAAGGCAGGTTATGCCCTCTGAATCTAGCTCTGGTGATCCAAAGTATTTATCGAAGCTCTGTGACTGCGAAGGAGATTGGTTTTCACGTGAAAGTGCGATCAAAACGGTTTTTTTACCCTCGCGTAAGTCATCACCTGCTGGCTTTCCCGTTACGGAGACGTCTCCATAGACCCCCAATAAATCATCACGAAGTTGAAATGCTTCCCCAAGAGGCAGACCATATTTTGATAGCGCATCAATTCTTGACTGCTCAATTGGATTAGCAATAGCTGCGCCAAGGTGTAATGGCCGCTCTATGGTGTACTTACCAGATTTGTATCGCGCAATTTTCATTGAGCGATCAACACTTGAACTTTTCTGTGTTTGTTCATGGATATCCAAGAACTGTCCTGCCATAAGTTCAACGCGCATTTCGTTGTAGTATGAAATTGTTCGCGCATATTGTTCATGCGTTAACCCAGCTGAATTCAACATTTGATCAGACCAGACAAGTGCCAAATCTCCTAATAGCACTGCAGCTGATAAACCATACTGTGGGGCAAAGCCTTCAAGTTGATCCTGAACATGAATCGATTCAAAATGACGATGAATAGATGGCTTACCTCGTCGCGTATCGGATGCATCCATTAAGTCATCATGAATCAAGGCACAAGCTTGCAAGAGTTCTAAACTTGCAATGGCCTTTATGGTCGATTTTTCCGCAGATCCACCGGCAGCAATAAAGCCTGCATATGCAAAAAGAGGTCGCAGACGTTTGCCTCGCTCTAGCAAGAATGATGTCAACGAGTTACAGACAATTGTTAAATCTGGAGATATCTCTCGAAGGTAGGCACCCTCACGGCTTAGAAATACTTCAAGCTCTTCTTCAACCGATGCACGAACGGTAAGCAGGCTCGAATTTGGCGCTGAATTCACGTGATAACGGTACCCTCACTCAGTGGTACTTGGCACATCCTATTCATTTGAATTCTTTCCTCCCAAAGACGTAGAAGGGGAGGAGAGATTGTGGCATGCAATAGAAGGCCTTAAATCTATCTCCCCAGATTTTGTCTCTGTGACATATGGAGCAGGTGGTTCCACGCGAGATCGCTCAATTCGAATTGCCCGTGAAATAACAGACCGCACAGGAATATCTACAGTTGCACACATTACTTGTGTCGGATCTACTCGCGCAGAGTTGCTAGAAATCTTGCACAGTTACAAAGATGCCAAAATTACAAGCATTCTTGCACTAAGAGGTGATCCTGTTGGTGGACCGTTAGCTCCATGGATTCCAACAGAAGATGGGTTGACCCATGCTGATGAACTCGTTGAGTTAGCACGCGATTGCGGGGGATTCAAAATTGGCGTAGCGGCTTTTCCAGATGGGCACCCAAGTTCTGGAGGAAATTTTGAGAAAGATATTGACGTACTCATTAGAAAAGAACAGTTAGGCGCAACTTTTGCGACAACACAATTCTTTTTTGATGTTAAAGCTTATGCAAATTTAGTCGAGCGTCTTGCAAAACGTGGCTCCTCATTAACGATAATTCCCGGTATTTTGCCAGTAACTAATGTGAAGCTCTTGCATCGAATGGCAGAGCTGGGAGGAACACCAATACCTTCACATATTGCTAAATCCTTTGCTGACGTTGAGTCTGACTCGCAGGCAGTTCGCAATGTAGGGGTAGAAATTGCTACAAAACTTTGCCAAGAGCTCTTAGAAGTAGGAGCGCCTGGATTACATTTCTATACTATGAATAGTTCCACAGCAACCATCGAGATCTATCGAAGGATTACAGATGCTCAGTAAACAGGAATTCAAAGTTAGATGGAGTTCTTTACATAGTGATGCAAAGACAGATGGAATCGTAGGTGCGTGGCTCAATATTTCCTATCGATTTGGCCTTGTGTGCACTCTGCTTAGAATCTCCCCAAACGTTTTGACCTTATTGGGCTTACTTGGAGCAGTAGCAACTGCCGTTACTTCACAAACAATCTGGGCAATTTTCTTCCTTGTATTTTCCCTATTTTGCGATGGCATAGATGGAAGTGTTGCAATCTTTCAACAACGCGAAAGTAACTGGGGGGCCACGCTAGATGCTGTAGCAGATCGAATTAGTGAGGCTTTCTGGTTTTTTACTCTCTTTGCTATTGGTGTTCCAGCATGGATTCCAATAATTTTATGGAGCATCGCCTCTTTTCAGGAGTATGCACGTGCAAAGTTAAAATCACTTGGTGTAAGTGATCTTGGAGTTGTTACCCCAGCTGAAAGACCCATCAGAGCAAGTTTCTTGTTTATCGCTTTGGTATTAAACTACATGGATATTCCAGGAGTAACCTGGCTATCTATCGGCTTCTTGGTGGTTCAGATTTATAGTTTTGTTAGTGTCGTAGTTTTCGCTCGAAGCCAATTGCTTCGGCAACTAGATCAGCACTAATTCCAACCAAAGGAAGTCCACCACCTGGGTGGGCCGAACCACCAACTAGGTAAAGTCCTTTAATAGGGGATCTATTCTTTGCCCTTAAAAAAGCAGCCCGTGGACCATTACTTGATGTTCCATAGATTGCACCACCTGGGGCGCGTGTTTGAGATTCTAAATCTGCGGGTGTGCGAATTGTCATTGTTTCTAATCTAGAACGTATTGGAATTCCCTGTTCTTCAATTTGGTCAATGATTGTGCTTGCATATTTTTGATTGAATTCATCATTACTCCAGTCAAATACCCCATGAGTAGGAGCATTAACCAGCACGAACCAACCTTCAAGGTTTTCATCCTTGCTCATTAAGGGATCTTTTGGCGAGCAAATGTAAATCGTTGGTCTTTCAACTGGCTTTGCTTCTTTAAAAATAGAATCAAATTCAGCATCATAGTTTTTTGGAAACAAAACCGTGTGATGCTTCATGCCATCATTGGGATCTTTTCTCATTCCAAGAAGTAATGAGAATCCAGCAACAGAAACATCTGCTTTTGAAATATTTTTACGGACAGTCCTTAGAAGTCGATTGTTGCCAGAAACTAGTTTGTTATATACCAAGGATGCATCAGCATTGGCTATGACGACATCAGCTTCCACGTTTTCTCCACTTGATAAGACAATGCCTGTCGCCTTGCCTTTTACTGTTTTAATCTGAGCAACGGGTGAATTAAGGTGAAAACTGACTCCTACATCTATGGCTCTTTGATGGATTTGTACTGCAAGATTTCCCAGTCCGCCTTTGACATGCCATGCACCAAAACTTTCTTCAACAAAGGCAATGGTGGACAAAACTGCAGGTGCCTTGCGTGGATCTGAGCCACTATAAGTTGCATAACGATCCATGATAAAACGCAGATGCTGATCCTTGAGAATTTCATCTCCATGTTTGCGCAATGATTTCCACGGAGCAATGATCAAGAGATCTCTAAAAAATGTAATACGTTTAAGTAGTGAGAGCGGAGATTTTAACTCAGACTCAATAAATGGCCCACGACTAACATCCCACATTGCCTCCGCACGGCGCATTATGCGGTCCCACTCAGAAGAGGCCTCCTCACCAAAACTCGTTGCGATTGCATCAAGAGTTTCTTTGCGAGAAAGATTTGCAAACTGAACACCCAACCCATCAGCAAATCGATAATCAAATGCTGGACTGACCGGATCAATTGGACTGACAAAGCCCATAGGTTTACCAGTTTTTTGGAAAAAATCTTTATAAACAGCTGGCAGAGTCAAAAGCGAAGGACCTGTATCAAATGCGACTCGTCCAATCCATTCTGTTCTGCACTTACCACCTACTTGATCACTTGCTTCAAAGAGGGCAACTTCATGACCTCCGCGAGCAAGTCGAGCAGCTGCACTCATTCCACCCATTCCAGCACCGATGACCACAATTTTCATACTGTGCGACCTTTCCAGGTGACGCTACTTCGTACTCTAAAAGAATGAATGATCAAATAGATGAGCAATGTTGCCGAAATGGGATGAAAGAAGCTATCAACAATCTTGCCTTGAACCTTGAATGCACTGATCATTCTAGAAAAAACAATCAAAACATAGCCTAGCCATCCATAGAAATTTCCTGTTAAAGATAGCAAAAACGGAGCTATGCTCGATAAAAATAGAAAGATAATTACCATAGTTGCGCCGAGGGATCCGCCAAAGGCCCTATTAAGTGATTTTCCGTAACCAGATTTAATTGAATTCCATGATGTGTACATACGGCATTCGGCAATCGATGCTCCATTGATAACGCTGCCATGAAATCCTTGTCGAATTAGCTCGCGTGCAAGGAAGACATCGTCAATTACTGCATTCTTTACAGCTGAGTACCCACCAATTTTTTCAAGCGCTCTTCTGCGAACAAGAAAGAATTGCCCGTTTGCAATTGCCATTGAGGGGCGTGAAGTTCTCTCAGCGATCCTTAGATTTACAGTTGATAACCATGACCATTGAAGTAGTGGTTGAATCATGCGCTCACTCAAAGTCAGAGCAATTTGCCGGGGATATGGCGAGATGAAATCAAGAGATGTTGATTTCAATGTAGCAATTGATCGCCCGATTGCATCAGGAGTTAGACGCACATCTGCATCGACTGAGACTAGAAATTCTTCTTTTGATTGAGTAAATAACTGTTGGAGAGCCCATGTTTTGCCGATCCAACCTTGTGCTAAAGGTGCACCCTTGATGACAGTAAATTGAGAGTTTCCGGCTGTGTATTGGTTCAGCAGATCAAAAGTGTGATCCTCGGAGTTATCGTCCAAAAGATAAAAGTGAAAATCTCCGACTTGCTCTGACAAGGTTGAAATGAGATCTTTGACATTTTCTGCTTCATTTCGCAGGGGAACAAAGACTCCAACAGTTTCACTGACTCTGTCAGTAGATAAAGGTGTTAGGAGTGAAGGCGTAGTTGCTACTGAAGGGCTACGAAGAAGTAAGAAATTAATAATTCCCATTGCAAGCAGCACCGACGGCAGAATGTAGAGCAATGCGTTAAAGATTTACGGCCTTCCGATCCATCGATTGAAAAAGTAAGGTGCCAGGAGTATTCCCAGGATCAAACCAGAAAACATTGCTATTCCAGGACGACCAAAGAAGAAGAGATTTCCTACTACACCAGAAAAAAGTGTCCAGAACAAAAGTATGTCAGCTGCGACTAGGGAGCCACTGTTTTTGCGACGATCACGTGGGGTAGAAAAGTGGAGCATAGACATCAAAGCCATGCCGGAGAGTAGCCAACCAAATGTATTTGAAAGTGGAATCTCTGGCTGGAATGGAACATGTGCACCATCTACTTGCCATGTCCATCGACCAGCAGTAACCATGAGTGGATCTAGAAATAAATCCCACGCACACATGAGAGCTGCTCCATATAAAAAGACCCAAGATTTTGCGATCCTACGAGCTGCAACAAGACAAGGATGGGCAATCATTAGCCACGCAAATGGCACAACTAAAGGAACATCAAGAATTTTAGGTCCTAAAGTATCTGAATAAACGTAGTCTCCAAATGGCCAGCCAGTAGTAACTCCAAGTTGCTCAATCCAAAATCCAAATAGAACTGCGATAACAAGAAGAGTGGTTGCATATCGAGCTCCATAGACAGCGAAACCATGTAAAAACATAGAAGTTGCCGCCGTGTAAACAGAAGCTACTGTTATGAAATCTAAAACCGATCCATCTACAAGTGGATAGGCAATCTGCATGAGGATTGTTAAACCCAAGAAAGAAAAAATTAGTAGCGTTAAAAATGGAGAGGTACTTTGGCGCACTGATTTCCGTGGAATAAACTGGCGCATAGACATAGGCATAATTCTGCCCTATAAATGGGGACCTACTTAATTAAACCCCGCTCATCCAGCAGTGCAAATCTGGCAAAAAGCTCTTCCGAATACCATTTATAGCGAGCGGTATCAGCGATTGCCTTTTGATGGGCTTGGCCACGGTATGCGAAATCTCGTACCGCAGATGCAGATTCCCATAATGAAAAAGTGCCTTGCAAGCCAATTGGGGCCTCACCAATACCAATAGCGTTGATTAAACCATCTGCAGATTTCAGTGAGATTGTTACTGGAGGCACGGAGCGCCAAAATCTAAAGTTCTGATGCCATTTAATTCGAGCGCGGGTAATTGCAACTACTGGACCGCTCCATGTTTGTATATTTTCTGAAGAACGTGCATGAATCGCTGCATTGCTAGTTTGACCAATTAACTCGGTAAATGGATCTTTTCTGGCCCATTTTCCATGTGAGGAAATAGGTGAAAGCACTGCGCGAAACTCATGGACGCTATTTCTTCGCCACAGAGAAATCAGGGCAGATGAATCAAACGCTTCAATATCCTTAACAACAGCAATCAAACCCCAACTCAAGGGATCTGCATCTCGAGGTGTAAAGGTTTCACCCTTACCCACTCCGAGTGATTTATGGAAACCAACATTTTTGTCCCAAAAAAGCAATAGTCGATTAAATGCCATAGACAAAAGCGCAAAAGGAATTCTTGACGGTTTGATTCTCCAAAAATAAGCAACAACCATTAAGGGCCCACAACCATTTCTTGTGCCCCAGTACATGCAACTAACTCAGCAAAAGATGTTGGATATACAGCATGTGGATGACCGGCAGCGGCCCATACAACTTCATAATCATTGAGTGCCAGATCAATAAGAATTGTTGCGGGGGAGATCCAGCCGATTGGAGCAACGCCGCCGATTGAAAACCCAGATTTTTCCTTCACATAATCAGCATCGACTCGATCTAGTTTTTCAACTCCAAATGTACGTGCCACTAAATCTGTATCAACTCTATGTCTTCCACTTGTAATTATTAACAATGGCGAGCCATCCATTAACTTGAAAATCAGTGATGATGCAATTTGACCAACTTCAATTCCTAGGGCATTGGCAGCTTCTTGCGCTGTTCTTGCACTTTCGGAAAGTACGTGAACCTGCCCATTTATTCCATGATCAGCCAATGCAGCAACAACGCGCTTTACTGCAGCTTTTTCAAGTACGCCTTCCATGTATTAACTTTAACAACTTATCTTTGTGCTGCGCGTTTAATCAAGGAGCCAGAATCCAGGTTTCTATCAGAGTAAAAATCGATATCGAAAATAGTAGGACTGCAAAGGTAATGCGCAGAATTACGGGCTTGATCTCTTTGCTTTTAATTGAGGACAATCGGGCAACAACCACTGCTGCTACAGCCATAGATATTGGGACTTTCCAATTTACTGCCCCCCAGCCTTGATAGTGACCAAAAAAGGCTGTCAAAGAGTTAAGAAAAATGATGGCCAATGATGTGCCTGCTGCTTTGGCATGGGAGTTTTTAAAGAATAGAACAAGTATTGGTATTGCTAAGAAACCTCCACCTATTCCAAAGAAGCCTGTTACCAAACCGATTATTAGTGAGATCAACACAAGCCAAATAATTGGAACTTTCTTTTCTGTTCCAGAAACAGGCTTAATTAACATAGATGCACCGGCTATCAACATCACCAATGAAAAGCCCGTTGTAATGAAATTATCAGAGAGTCTGTAGGCAATGAGTGAGCTAGCAATATTGGTTGCTAAACCAAGGCCCCAAATGGTTAGAGCTTCCTTAACCAATACATCCTTGGTTTTTAGCTTTGGAATTACCCCTGATCCGGCGGCTAATAAAACCACGGCCAATGCTGCAGTGGTGGCAGATTGTGGAGTGAAATCAAAGAGATATAAAAGTATTGGAACTGTGAGCATTGCGCCACCAGCACCTACAAATCCAAGGATGGCACCGATGAAACAGCCAGCTATCAGGCCGGCAAGAATCTCCATGAAGTAATGATGTATGCAAAAGGCCCGTCAGTAATTAACCGACGGGCCTTTTGGCGTGAATTTCTGGTTACAAATTAGAGGTTAAAGAATGCACCTGTAATTGATGGACCAAAATCTGTTCCTGTTGAAACTAGTGCAAAGATAATCAGTGCAGCACCTGCTAGTGAAAGATCTTTAAAGAAACCAATAGTTTCATTCTGCTTTGCTGTTGGATCAGTTTCTTTCCAGAATGCGTGCATCAAGAAAGCTGCTGGGATAAGGAACAGTGCGAGCAAAAGTGCGCCCAGGTCAGCGTAAACGCCAAATGCGATATAGAGACCGCCGATAAGGATCATTAGGCCCGATAGAAGTACGCTGAACTTTGCTGCAGGAACTTTTTTATACTGTGCATAGCCAGTCATTGCTTCTAGCTTGGTTAGGTGCGAGATTCCTGAGCTGATAAAGATCAGTGCGAAAAGCACGCGGGCGATAACGAGAACGATGTCCATGAGACTCCTTAAGTTGATGTATTGCCCTTATAGTAATTGAAGTTTCAACTATTATTTCTATCTGACACCCCTCAAGGGCTTGCTATTTGTCGGGGGTAAGGGCTATTTTTCGAACATCTGTTCGAATACCCACAGCCTTGAAAGGTCTACCCAGAAATGTCAGCCACGCAGGTTAACCCAGCCCTTGATGTCACTATCGATGGGGCAACAACACCCATTGAATTTACTTTCAAGGGTAAGCGATTTCGCATACATGCAGTGCTTTCGAGATGGTGTGAGGCCGGTGGATGGTGGAATCGCATTAGTGATGGCAAGTACCGCCCGGATGATCAAGCCCGTGCGCTCTGGCGGGTAGAGGCTGCACCTATTGGTTCACTAACAACGTTTGAACTTGAGCGCGATGAATTAACGGGTCAGTGGATTATCCGTAACGTATGAGTTTTATTCACCTTAATGTTGCTAGTGCCTACTCATTGAAATATGGAACTACTCAACCCAGTGATTTAGTAGAGCGAGCTGCGCAGTTTGAAATGCCGGCGCTTGCTTTAACTGATCGTGATGGTTTGGCCGGTGCAGTTAGATTTACTCAAAGTTGTGTTGAGTATGGAGTGGCACCGATTATCGGAGTCAACTGCGCAATCGAGCTAGGTGATGTTAAGGGCCGGATTACATTACTTGCCCACGGCGATGGCGGATGGCGCTCGCTATGCAGGCTAATGACATCTTTAGCAATGACAAGTGATACCCGCAAACCAGTCCTGACTCTGGATTTTTTGCAACGCTTTAGTAACTACAGCAGCAATGTTTACGCGCTACATGGACCAGAGTCCCCATTAAGCAGTGCGATTCAGACACATCGCTTTGATCGCGCCCTTTCAATTTTTAATCAAACTCGAGATTTATTTGCCAGTAATGCAGTGGAGTGCGTTTCGCATTTAATCGCAGGCAAGGCAGTGCGATCTACTGAGCACGCTGCTAGGTCACTTATTTTTGCCCGAGAAAACGATATTGACGCAGTTGTCACTAACGCAGTGCGGATGTTAGATCGAAGAGACGGCCCAATAGCCGATGTTCTAGATTGCGCCCGTCAGTTGGTTCCATTGCATGAGCGTCATATTGAGCGTCGCAATGCTGAAGGATTTTTAAAATCTAGTGATGAAATGATTTATTTAGCTAGCGAAATCGCACGCGCTGCTGGTGAATCAACCCCACGAGCATTACTTAAAACAACTCGCGAATGGGCCGAACGCGCTCTTTTGTCACCACAAAGAGATATCGGTTTAGGGGGAGCGCACCTACCTGAGCCTCATGTGGTGGGAGCTACAAACGCACAAGAGATGCGGGCCCTACTGCGCACTCGTAGTGAATCTGGAATCAATCGCAGATATACCGCAAGTGATGCGATTAAAAAAGCACGAGCACGTTTAGATGATGAGTTAGCAGTAGTTGCAACCCTTGGCTATGAATCATATTTTTTAACGGTTGCAGATATTGCAGCGATGGCCAACGATGCAGGCATTCGAGTTGCTGCTCGAGGCAGCGGTGCAGGCTCATTGATCTGTCATCTACTTGGAATATCAAATGTGGATCCCATAGAGCACGGCTTACTCATGGAGCGCTTTTGTTCACCGCTGCGAAAAGCATTGCCAGATATTGATATTGATGTTGAGTCCGACAGACGTCTTGAGATCTACGACATGATTTTTAAACGCTATGGAGATAACAACTGGGATCTAGAGGGCAATCAATCTCGTTGCGCTGTTGTTGCAATGATTGATACCTATCGCGCCCGACATGCCATTCGTGATGCGGGCGCAGCTTTAGGTCTACCTGGCATGGAGATCGACATGCTCGCAAAATCTATGCCACATATCAGGGCGCGCAACATATCTAAAGCTATCGAGTCGTTACCTGAACTTCGAAAATTAAATATCTCTACACCTCTTATGGCTGCCACTATTGAGATGGCACAGCGCCTTGATGGTCTACCGCGTCATTTGGCTATGCATCCCTGTGCGATCGTTTTATCAGATGGTGGGTTTTTAGATCGCGCACCTCTGATGGCTAGTGCTGGGGGATATCCCATGGTGGCCTTTGATAAAGATGGGGTTGAAGAAGTTGGCTTGCTCAAACTCGATGTATTAGGAGTCAGAATGCAGTCAACTATTGCTTATACAGTTAAAGAGA
>CAEZTN010000007.1_pt1 | contig 36493 bp, 35 predicted proteins | sample 7264231 | NCBI WGS metagenome assembly CAEZTN01 (sample SAMEA6813805, study PRJEB35770) | uncultured Actinomycetes bacterium | biome: Freshwater; feature: Freshwater reservoir; material: water | place: Czech Republic | collected 2017-08-18 | depth 0.5m m
CTCCCATTGGCCGCTCGGGCAACCCGCCAGGGTCGAACAAGTACTGCGGCAATTATGGATTGTGCGAAGGGAAAGGATACCTTACGCACGTAGGCATCAAAACCCGGTTGTTTGGGTCCGCCTTTATGAGTCAAGGAGCCCATAAAAATGGCAGCAGATAGCAGTTTCGACGTAACTTCAAAGATCGATCGTATGGAGTTAGACAATGCCATTAATCAAGCAGTCAGAGAAATTGATACACGTTTTGATTTTAAAAACACTGGATCAAAAATTGAGCTTGAGGGTGAGAAGATATTGATCGAAGCCGACACAGAAGAGCGCGCTAAGGCGGCACTTGATGTTGTTAAAGACAAAATGATCAAACGTGGTGTCTCGCTTAAGCATTTGGATGCTGGTGAACCTCAACTATCGGGCAAAATTTACAAAATTGCCGCACCGCTAAAAGAAGGTATATCAACTGAAAATGCCAAGAAGATTGCAAAGAAGATTCGTGATGACGGTCCAAAATCTGTTAAAACCCAAATTCAAGGCGATGAACTGCGCGTAACATCAAAAAGTCGAGATGATCTGCAAGAGACCATGGCCATGATTAAAGATGGTGGCTGGGATTTCGCAGTTCAATTCACGAACTTTAGATAATTGACTAAAAACAAGCTCGGTCTTTTATTTGGCATTAGTGCCTATTCACTCTGGGGATTATTCCCTCTCTACTGGCCATTACTTGAACCAGCTAATCCATTAGAGATTGTCTCCCACCGCGCGGTTTGGACGCTAATTTTTTGTGTGATTGTTTTAATTGCAACAAAAGCGTTCAAGGAAACTTTAGTGACACTAAAGCGTCCAAAAGTTGCAGCAAAACTTTTTGCAACTTCCTTGCTGATCTCAATTAACTGGCTAATTTATATCTGGGCAACAAACAATGGCCATGTAGTTGAAGCATCTCTGGGCTATTACATTAATCCACTGATCACAATTGGATTTGGTGTTTTTTTACTTAAAGAAAAGCTTCGCCCCTTGCAGTGGGTCTCTGTTTCTGTTGCAACAGTTGGAGTCTCAGTTCTAACAATTGCATATGGCCGACTTCCATGGATTGCGCTGGGATTAGCTTTATCGTGGGGCAGTTATGGCTTGATTAAAAAGCAGCTAGGACTAGGCGCCCTGGAAGGCTTGGCTATTGAAACCTTTATCTCAGCATTCTTTTACCTTGCTTATCTAGTTTTTCTTGGAAACCAAGGAACTGGTCAGTTTGGAAATGGCTGGGGACTCACCTTGCTATTGATGAGTGCGGGTGCGGTAACGGCTATTCCGCTACTTCTATTTAATGGCGCCGCTAACCGCTTGCCTTTTACAACGATAGGTCTTCTTCAATACATCACACCAACATTGCAGTTTTCTTGTGGTGTGTGGATCTATCACGAGGCGATGCCGACTTCTCGCTGGATAGGATTTTTTATTATTTGGATCGCACTGATCGCACTTGCTGCAGACCTGATTAGATCAAACAGATCGGTCAATAACAGCATCGCATAAAGACATCAAAGCCCCTGTTGCATCATTAACTGGTAGCGGCCCTAGAGCCAAACGTGCTTGCTTAGCAATATCGTGTAATTGCTGACGTGATTCATCCAACGCTTTATGGGTTCTCAGTTCAACTAAAACCTGTTGAACAGTTGATTCATCTTCAATTGGACTAGCTAGAAGTTGCTTAAGTTCAGAGTCGGCAGAATCTGTAGATTTCATAACATTGAGTGTTACTAACGTTGGAACACCTTCACGCAGATCTGTTCCAGGTGTTTTTCCAGATTGATTTGATTCACTTGCAATATCAATAACATCATCTGCCAACTGAAAAGCTACTCCTATTTTTTCACCAAAGACTGTTACGGTCTCAGTAATATCTTTTGGTGCACCAGAGATCATCCCGCCATAGCGAGCAGAGGCTGAAATTAATGAACCTGTTTTATCTGCAACAACCTTTAAGTAATGTTCCAAAGGATCTTGTCCTGGATTTGGTCCTTGTGTTTCCATTATCTGGCCGATAACAAGTCGTTCAAATGTTCGTGCCTGCAAACGCACGGCCGCTGGTCCAAGGTCAGCCAAAAGATCAGATGACTTAGCAAAGAGAAAGTCGCCAGTTAAAATCGCAATTGTATTTCCCCAGCGCATGTTGGCACTTTCTACTCCACGTCGTAGTGGAGCCTCATCCATTACATCATCGTGATAAAGAGTTGCTAAATGTGTAATCTCGCATGCAACAGCTGCAGCGATGATCTCCTGACCAGTTGGGTCGCCATATTGTGATGTGAGCAGAGTGAGCAAAGGACGCAATCGCTTTCCACCTGCTGAGACCAAGTGGTGGGCAGTCTCATCTACAAATGGATACTCACTTCTTGTGTGGCTTCGCAGTAAGGACTCAACTTCTGCCATTCGGGCAACTAAATGCGCTTCAAGATCTGGCGCAATATTTGGAATCCCAAAGGTAGACATCAGCGAATGAAAGTTGCTAGATCTGAAATGAAGTCAATAATCGGTGTTGGATAAACACCAAGTATTAATGTGATTGCAGCAGATGCCACAATGGCTGATCGTGTAAGGATCGAAGGGATCTCAACTCCAGTTCCATCTTCACTGGCATCACTAAAGAACATTAATACAATGACACGAATGTAGAAAAATGCAGCAAGTGCACTTGAAAATATTGCTACAAGTACAAGTCCAGTTGCACCACTTTCATATGCAGCTGAAAAGATTGAAAACTTTCCAATAAAGCCACTTGTTAGTGGAATACCGGCAAAGGCAAGTAAGAAGAATGCAAATGTTGAAGCGGCAAATGGAGAGCGTTTTCCAAGACCCTTCCAGCGGTTTAGGTCGGTTACTTCACCCGATGAATCACGAACAAGAGTGACAACTGCGAATGCACCTACTGTTGTAATTCCGTAGGCAAATAGATAGAAAATCGTTGCATCTAACCCAGACTTATTGAGTGCAATAACACCTGTTAGTAAAAAGCCTGCATGGGCAATAGAAGAGTAGGCAAGCATTCTTTTAACGTCACGTTGTGTTACCGCTACAAGAGATCCAAGTAGCATCGTGATCACAGCGATTGCAGTTAGCACTGGCGACCAAGACCATTGGGCATTTGCAAATACTGTGTAATAAATTCGCAGCATCGCGCCAAAGGCTGCAACCTTTGTTGCAGCTGCCATAAATGCTGTTACAGGAGTTGGTGCACCTTGATAAACATCTGGTGCCCATGAATGAAATGGAACTGCTCCAACTTTAAAGAGCAGGCCGATTGATAAAAATGCTATTCCAATAAGAAGTAAAACATCATTTCCGCTTCCGCCAATTACAGAGGCTTGAATGCCAGCAAAATCTAGTGATCCCGAGTACCCATATAGATATGCGGCTCCGAATAAAAAGAATGCGGATGAGAAAGAACCCAGCAAGAAATACTTTAACGCTGACTCTTGAGATGCCAATCGACGACGGCGTGACAAACCAGCCATGAGATATAGAGGCAGTGAGAGCATCTCTAAAGCAACAAACAATGTGATCAGATCCCCAGCAACTGGGAACATCAACATTCCAGAGACAGCAAACAATGTCAGTGGGTATACCTCGGTGACTTGAGTTCCCATTGCAATTGCTCTACGTTCCTCTTCCGAACCAGGTAAGGCTGCAGGAAGGGCCGTGAAATGTTCTGTATCTGCGATTAATAGAATTGCAATGATTGAAATAATCAAAATACTGCCCTGTAGAAGAACTGCTGGGCCATCAATAATGATCGATCCCATAGCCGGTGTCAGGGACTGTTCGCCTCGAATATTCCAAACTTGAAATAGTGCAAGAGTTAAAACACCAAGTGCAAGTGTTAATTGAACAATAGGACGCTTGGCCTTAGAGACAAAAGCCTCAACTAAAACACCGATTAACGCTCCCCCGAGCAAAATAAGCATGGGTGAAAGCAACGTATATGAAAGTACTGGCGATGTAAAAGTCATTACTTGTCCTCAATGCTTGGAACTGGATCAGTGAAACCTAATTGGGAAATGATGTTTGTGGTTGCTGGATTAATGATCTTTAGCAATGGCGATGGGTAGAAGCCCAAAACCACAATGATTGCTACAACGGGTGCGATGGCTACTTTTTCGCGAAGATTTAAATCCTTTAAGTTCTCATTGCCTGGAGTCGTTGGTCCATGCAAAGCTTTTTGAACAGGAATTAAAATATAAAGTGCTGCCAGAACTATTCCAAAGGTTGCAATGACTGCATGAACTGGATATCTAGTAAAAGTACCCACCAAGACTAAAAATTCACCGACAAAGCTTGAAAGTCCAGGAAGGGCTAGAGAAGAAAGTCCCGCAAAGAAGAAAGTCCATGCCATCACTGGAGTGACACGTTGCAAGCCACCGAAATCTGAAATTGTGGAAGATCCACGACGCGAAATCATCCACCCCGCCACTAAGAACAAGGCCGCTGTTGAGAAGGCATGGTTGAACATGTAAAGAACTGCGCCAGAGTGACCTTGCGTTGTCATTGCAAAAATTCCAAGTGTTATAAATCCAAAGTGAGAGATTGACGTATATGCAATTAAACGCTTAATATCTTTTTGGCCGATTGCAAGGAATGCTCCGTAGAGAATTGAAATGACTGCCAGAATCAAAATCAGCGGTGTGAAGGTTTTGCTTGCTTCAGGAAATAGCGTTAAGCAGTATCGAATCATTCCAAATGTTCCAACTTTATCTAGAACACCTAGAAGTAGAACTGATGTTCCTGGGGATGCCGATCCTGCTGCGTCAGGTAGCCAAGTGTGGAATGGCCAGACTGGAGCCTTGATTGCAAATGCGATGAAGAATCCTAGGAACAAAAGATTTTGAGTTGTAGAGCTCATTTGCAACTGAGATAGCTCGTTAATATCAAATGTATGTCCAAATTGATCGCCAGACATAACGTAAAGCGCGATTATTGAGGCAAGCATCAATAATCCTCCGACAAGACTGTAAATCAAGAACTTAACCGCGGCTGCAGAGCGTTCGCCTGTTCCATATCCTCCGATTAAGAAGTAGACAGGAATTAACATCGCTTCAAAAATCACATAGAACAAGAAAACATCTGTTGCTGCAAAAACACCGATCATCATTGTTTCAAGCACAAGAATTAAAATATAAAAGGTTTTTACACTCCAACGTCCACCGTGTGCCTCATTCCAACCAGCAAGCACCACGATTGGTGCCAAAACAGTTGACATTAAAATAAGCACTAATGCAATTGCATCGATTCCCACCGCAAAATTGATTCCAAAACTTGGGATCCAGGCGTATTTTTCAACAAATTGAAGTTCTACGTTTTCGCGTTCAAAACTCAATGTCATTCCAATTGTCACGAGCAATACGGCAATTGTTGTGATGAAAGCAGCCTGCTTTGCAGCTTTTTCGTTTGCCTTAGGCAAAACTGAAACAACGGCAGCGCCAACTAACGGCAAGAACATCAATAAAGTTAACCAATTCATTATGAAACCACCACCCAAATTGCAGCAATCAACGCAAGTGCGCCAATCAAAATAAGAGCGGCATAACTTCTAACAAAACCGTTCTGCAATCCACGTAACCCTGATCCAGAACCAATTGCCATTCTTGCTACTGCCCTGACAGATCCATCGACAACAACGTCTTCAGTTTTTACCAATCCCTTAGTAAGTAACTGACCTGGACGCATAAAGAACTTCTCATTGAACTGATCTTGCATAAGATCTTTACGAACAAACTTTGTGATAAATGAAACATCTGCCGGTGCAATTGAATCAACGTTCTCACGCATGTACTTATAGACGGCGATTGAAACACCAATGGCAACCATTGTTAGAGCCAATGCAGAGACAACAATTGGTTTAAGCAATTCTTCATGCTCGCCGTGATCTTCAAATAATGGGCTCAGCCACTTATACAAAGCTTTGTCGTGATAGAGCAAGTATCCAGATGTAACAGAACCAACTGCCAAAACTGCCATTGGTAGCCACATCAACCACGGAGATTCATGTGGCTCCACGCCTTCGTCCCAACGCTTGGTACCGGCAAAAGTCAGGATCATTACTCGCGTCATATAGAAAGCTGTTATTGCTGCACCGATCAATGTTAATGAGCCCAAGATAATTGCTTGGACGCCTCCAGAGTTAAAGGCAGATTCAATGATCATGTCCTTAGAGTAAAAACCTGCAAATGGTGGAACTCCAAGTATTGCTAGATATCCAATTCCAAATGTAATAAATGTAATTGGCATGAAGTGTCTGAGCGCTCCATATTTGCGCATATTTACTTCATCGTTCATTCCATGCATCACCGAACCTGCACCTAGGAACATTCCAGCCTTAAAGAATCCATGTGTAATTAGATGCATGATTGCAAAGGCATATCCAATTGGCCCCAGACCTGTTGCCAAAATCATGTAACCGATCTGTGACATGGTTGAGGCAGCTAATGCCTTTTTAATATCATCTTTTGCTGTACCAATTAAGGCACCAAAAATCAGTGTTATTGCTCCAACTATTACAACTAGTAATTGAGCAATAGGAGCTGCATCAAAAACAAAATTGGAACGAGTGATGAGATAGACGCCCGCTGTAACCATTGTCGCTGCGTGAATCAATGCCGATACAGGTGTTGGACCTGCCATTGCATCTCCGAGCCACGCTTGCAATGGAAACTGCGCCGACTTTCCAGCAGCTGCAACAAGTAACATAACTCCCATTGCAGTTAATGCTGCTTCAGACGTGTGATGGGCCTGTTCTGCAACTCCGGAAAATGAGACAGTCCCCATGGTGGCAAATGCGATCATGATTGCAAGTGAAAGACCCATATCTCCCACACGGTTCATAACAAATGCTTTTTTAGATGCAGTTGCATATGCAGGTTTTTGATTCCAGAAACCAATCAAAAGATAAGAGGCAAGACCCACGCCCTCCCAGCCGACATAAAGACTTAAGTAACTATCTCCCAAAACCAATAGCAACATGGCTGCAATAAATAGGTTGAGGTATGCAAAGAATCTGCGGCGATCACGATCTTCTGACATGTATGCAATTGAATAAATATGGATAAGTGTGCCAACACCCGTAATGAGTAGGACGAAACAGATTGATAGTTGATCAAGAAGCAATCCGGCGTCAACGTTAAAACTTCCAACAGAAATCCACTCAAAGAGCTTTTGGGATGTTGGACGCATTTCGGCTGGGCGATTGACCATCTGAATTAAGTGATACGCACCGAGTGCAAAAGATGATCCCGATAAAGCAGTTGCTAAAAGATGTCCCCACTTGTCTGTACGACGACCGCCCAAGAGCAGAATCGCTGCCCCTGCAAATGGAAGCCCAATCAAATACACCAAGCTAGTTGAAATACCCATAACTATCTCTTCAACAAACTTGCATCATCTACAGATGCAGAACGGCGGGATCTATATATTGCAACGATGATGGCTAGTCCCACTACTACTTCACAAGCAGCAACTACCATTGTAAAAAACGCCATTACTTGTCCATCAAGATTTCCATTAATTCTAGAAAATGTGACAAAAGATAAATTGGCAGCGTTTAACATCAATTCAATGCACATAAAGACAACAATGGCGTTACGGCGAACCACAACACCTACGGCGCCGATGGTAAATAGAAGAGCAGAAATGTAAAGATAATTGGAGGCATCCATTACTTTTCCTCCTCAACCTGTGTTGAAATCTTTTTGAGATCAAAAGTATTTGAATCAAGCATGTCGCCGCGGGCCTTCAAACTTGCATTTATTGAGTTAGGTGCTGGAGTTCCATCCGGCAAAAGAGCTGGTACATCAACAGCGTTGTGGCGTGCATAAACTCCAGGCGCAGGTAACCCTGCAGCTGTTGCTAATGATTCACCACGGAATCGGTTGATTGATTGTTGACGCTGAGTCGACTTCTTGGAAGAACGTGGTTGATGAGCAAGAACCATTGCACCTAGTGCAGCTGTTACTAAGAGCGCTGAAATAACCTCGAAGGGCCAAACAAATCTAGAAAATAGTAAGTAACCAATGCCTTCAACATTTCCATCTGCATTTGCCGCAGATAGTCCAATTGCATCGCGACCAAGTGTTGCGCGGCCTAGTAATGAAACCATCAAGCCACCAAAGCCAACGGCTGCAGTAATTGCAATCGGACGAAGGCCTTTGATTGTCTCTGTCAATGAATCGGATGAATCAACACCGACAAGCATAAGAATAAATAAGAAGAGCATCATTACTGCTCCGGTGTAAACAACTACTTGAACAATTCCCAAGAACACCGCATCTTGTGCGATGTAAAAAACTGCAAGCACAACCATGACAAAGGCCATGAGAATTGCAGAGTGAACAGCTTTTTTAACCAAGAGCATCGCTAGGGCTGCAAGGACAGCAAGAGGTCCAAGAATCCAAAACATTACAGCTTCTGGAGTTGCAGTCTGTCCGACTTCAAGGGCTAATTGCATCATTTATCAAGCTCCTGCGAAGGATGTGCTTGCTTTACATCACCGTTGTAATAATTCGTATCGTTCATATCTGGATACATCGGGTGGGGCGGCATCAACATTCCTGCACGTAAAGGTGCCAAAAGATCTGCTTTTTCAAAGATTAACTTCGCACGTGAATCATCGGCTAGTTCATATTCATTTGTCATTGTAAGTGCGCGAGTTGGGCATGCCTCAATGCATAGACCACAAAAAACACAACGCAGATAATTAATTTGATAAACCTTGCCGTATCGCTCACCTGGTGACATACGGTTTTCTTCAGTGTTGTTTTCACCCTCTACGTAGATTGCATCTGCAGGACATGCCCAAGCACATAGCTCACATCCAATACATTTCTCTAAACCATCTGGGTGTCTATTGAGTTGATGACGGCCATGGAATCGCTCTTCTGTTGGAGCTTTTACTTCAGGATATTCAACAGTCAAAGGCTTTTTAAACATGGTTGAAAAAGTGACCCAAAAGCCACGCATATGACCAAAGAAACCTACTGTCGGCTTCTGATCAACTTCATAAAACTCAACATCATTGATGCCTAAATCTTTTGGCTTTAATGGTTCGAGGTTTTCAGTCACGGTTGCCCCCTGAGTTTTTTGAAACATTGATTGTTGATATTTCTATTGGCAAAATCGGAAGTGAGGGAACAGCAAAATTAGGTGCATCTTTATTGTCGCCTTCTGGAACCTCAGACTCTTTCTTCTTCTTTACCTTTTCAAAACTAACATTTATTACAAGAATGAAGAAAATAACAATGCTTGCAAATGCTACGACCACAGCAGTTGAAGCATTCTCAAGTGAAAGAACTCGAAGAGTTGCAACAACTAATATCCACAAAATCGAAGCTGGAATCAGAACTTTCCATCCAAATTGCATGAACTGGTCATAGCGCAAACGTGGCAGCGTTCCGCGCAACCACACGAATACGAAGAAGAAGGTAACAACCTTTAGTAGGAACCAAATCGCTGTAAACCAACCTCCTAGCCAGCTTTCAGTAAATCCAAGCCCAGGTGGGGCGTGATATCCACCTAAGAACAATGTTGTTGCAAGTGCTGAAACTGTAACGATGTTTACATATTCGGCTAAGAAGAACAGTGCAAACTTAAGAGATGAATACTCAGTATGGAAACCACCAACTAATTCACCTTCTGCTTCTGCAAGATCAAATGGAGCGCGGTTGGTCTCACCGACCATAGAGATAGCAAAGATTACAAATGATGGGAAGAGAACGACTGCATACCACCATGAAGTTTGAGCTGCCACAATCTCAGATGTAGACATTGATCCTGCGTAGATAAACACCGCAACCAGTGATAGCCCCATAGCAATTTCATAAGAGATTACTTGAGCGCTAGAACGCAGTCCACCTAGAAGTGGATAGGTCGAACCAGAAGACCATCCGGCTAAGACAATTCCATAAACACCAACTGATGCAACAGCTAAAATGTATAAAACTCCAACTGGAATATCCGTCAACTGCATCGCTGTCTGACGTCCAAACATTGTTACTTCACCAGTAATTGGGATAACTGCAAAAGACATAAAACATGTTGTCGCACTAATAATCGGAGCAATTATGAAAACGATTTTATCTGCAGCAGTAGGAATGATGTCTTCCTTTAGCGCCAACTTCACGCCATCTGCCAAAGCTTGAATTAATCCGAATGGTCCAACACGGTTCGGTCCAGGACGCTGTTGCATACGAGCAACAATTCGGCGCTCTCCCCATACTGACATCAAAGTGAGAAGTACGCAGACAGCAAAAACAATGAGAGCTTTTACAAGGATTAACCAGCCTGGATCTGACCCAATAAGTTGCGCAGTTGTCATGCTCTCACCACCGTAACTACCTCGGCGTGTACAGCGTTTAGATCTGTTAAAAGTTGTGAGCCGCGTGAATTTCGAGGCGCCCAGATTGCATCATCATGAATATTCTCAATAAGTGCCGGCAAAGTTACTGATCCTTGCGCTGTTGAAACCTTGAGTAAATCTCCATTGGCAACTCCTAGAGCTTGCGCTCTTTTTGCAGATATAACTGCAACTGTTTGTCTAGCAGTACCTGCAAGATTTTCCTCTCCCTCTTGCAATGTTCCAAGGTCAAGTAGTCGACGCCATGAGGTAATTAAAGCTTCATTTGAGTTCAGCTGACGTTGCGCAGGAGCCGAAGCAGTCTTCATTTTAAGTGGTTCGCCTTGCCAATTTTTTATTGAAGCAATTTCTTTTGCAGCGGCAGTAACGGTTCCCAAATTAAGAGAAGTTCCCATTTCTTCTGCAATCATTGAAAGAATACGAAGATCACTGCGGTTAAGTGAGTCGTCTACAGCTGTGTCAAAGGAGCGAGCACGGCCTTCCCAATTTAAAAACGATCCAGATTTTTCTGTAACTGCCGCAACTGGAAGAACTACATCTGCTCGTGATGTGACAGCACTTGGTGCAATCTCAAGTGAAACTACGAATGCTTTATCTAAGGCAGCTAACGCCTCTTTATTGTTCTCTAGATCCAAAGGATCTACGCCACCAACAAGAAGTGCGCCGATTTGATCGGAGTTAACTGAGGCAATAATTTCTGACGTTGATCGACCAATCTGTGAAGGCAAGGAATTAACTGACCAGGCATCGGCGATCTCTTGTCTAGCAACTGAATCTGTAACTGGGCGGCCACCTGGTAGCAAATTACCTATTGCACCAGCTTGAAGGGCGCCACGCTCTCCTGCTCTGCGTGGAATCCATGCAAGTTTTGCACCTGAAGATTGCGCCAACGCAGCAACGGCCGTAAATACGCCAGCGCTTTCACTTGCTCTTTCGCCAACTAAAATTACTGATTTATCTGTGAGTTTTTGCGCACTGATTGCTGCAGCTTCTTGACCAGGAGCAACTTTTACAAATTCTCCCTTTAGTTTTTCGACTCCTACTGATTCTTTTGAACCAATTGAGATAACTTTTAATGCACGCTTGCGGAATTGCTTGTTGATTCTTAAGAAAACTATTGGTGACTCCTCCTCTGGTTCAAAACCAACCAGGAGTACTTGATCAGCCTTGTCTATATCGCGATATGTTGTAGACGAGTTGACAACGTGGGCTGCGATAAATTCTCGCTCTTCATCTGACGTTACGCGCGCTCTGAAATCAATATCGTTTGTGCCAAGTGCTAGACGGGCAAACTTGCTATACCCGTAAGCATCTTCGTGAGTAGCGCGTCCACCAACTAGAACAGCGGCTGACGTTGCTTTCAATCCCTGGGCGGCAACAGCAAGGGCTTCAGGCCAAGAAGCTTCCACTAATTCGCCTGCTTCATCACGAATCATTGGAACCTTCAAGCGATCGACTGCTGTGATGTATTTAAATGCCCATCGACCTTTGTCACAGTTCCACTCTTCGTTAACTGATGCATCTTCACCTGCTAGGCGGCGCAGAGTTTTTCCACGGCGAACATCTGTGCGCATATCGCAACCAGATGCGCAGTGCTCACATGCAGATGGTGTTGAAACTAAATCAAATGGGCGAGCTCGAAAACGATATGCCGCTCCAGTTAATGCACCAACTGGACAGATCTGAACAGTATTTCCAGAGAAATAAGATTCAAATGGTTTGTTTTCATAAATACCAACTTGTTGCAAGGCGCCACGTTCATTTAACGTAATGAAAGGATCACTAGCAATTTGCTCTGAAAAACGAGTACAACGAGCGCACAAAACGCAACGCTCGCGATCTAGTAGAACTTGTGAAGAGATATTGATTGGTTTTTCAAATGTGCGCTTAACGCCTTCAAATCTAGACGAACCTTGTCCCGTACTCATCGCTTGATTTTGTAGAGGACACTCCCCGCCCTTGTCACAGACTGGACAATCAAGCGGGTGGTTGACCAATAAAAGCTCCATCACGCCGCGCTGTGCTTTTTCTGCAACCGGTGAAGTTAACTGAGTTTTAACGATCATCCCTGTTTCAACTGGAATTGTGCAAGAAGCCTGAGGCTTTGGAAATGCGCGACCATTAATTTCAATATCAACCAAACATTGACGACATGCGCCAACAGGATCAAGAAGTGGATGATCACAAAAACGCGGAATTTGAATTCCTAATTGTTCTGCAGCACGAATCACTAAAGTTCCCTTGGGAACCGTGACTTCAAAACCATCGATTACAACAGTAATCATCTCAACTGCTACTTCGCTCACTTATGCACCTGCCCCAACAAACAAAGTTGATGCAACTGGATCAAATGGGCAACCACCATTTGTTAAGTGGGCAATGTATTCATCACGGAAATATTTAATTGATGATGTGATTGGGCTTGTTGCACCATCACCGAGTGCGCAGAATGAGCGACCCATGATGTTGTCACAGAGATCAAGCAATTTTGCTAGATCTGCTTCTGTTCCTTTACCGGCCTCTAAATCACGAAGAATCTGTACTAACCACCATGTGCCTTCTCGACACGGTGTGCACTTTCCGCATGATTCATGCTTATAAAACTCAGTCCAACGTAACACTGCGCGAACAACACATGTTGTTTCATCAAATATCTGTAAAGCTTTTGTTCCAAGCATCGAACCAGCTGCTGCAACACCTTCATAATCAAGTGGAACATCTAAATGTTCATCAGTAAATAGTGGAGTAGATGATCCACCTGGTGTCCAGAACTTCAACTTATGTCCTTTACGTACTCCACCAGAGAGTTCAAGTATCTCGCGAAGAGTGATGCCAAGCGGTGCTTCAAACTGTCCAGGGTTTGCAACGTGACCTGATAGAGAATAAAGAGTTGTTCCTTTGCTCTTTTCAGTTCCCATGGATTGGTACCACTCCGCGCCATTTAGAACAATTGCAGGAACAGAAGAAATTGACTCCACATTGTTTACAACTGTAGGCCTGGCATACAGACCTGCAATGGCAGGAAATGGTGGTCGCAAACGTGGTTGACCACGGAAGCCTTCAAGTGAATCAAGTAGAGCAGTCTCTTCGCCACAGATATATGCACCGGCCCCAATGTGTAAAACTACATCGACACCATTTCCAAGAATCCCTGCCGCATATGCATCAGCAATTGCTTGATTAACGCGGCGAACTACATGTGTAACTTCTCCGCGAATATATATAAATGCATGCTTTGCACGAATTGCATGGCAAGCAATGATGCAACCCTCAATAAGAACATGTGGATTGGCCATGAGTAGTGGCGTGTCTTTGCACGTTCCAGGTTCTGACTCATCAGCATTAACAACTAAGTAGTGATCTTTGTTATCGCCCTGTGGAATAAATCCCCACTTCATACCAGTTGGGAATCCTGCACCACCACGACCGCGCAATCCAGAATCCTTAACAAGTTGGATTACTGCATCTGGATCCATTGCAAGTGCTTTTTCAGATGCTTTATATCCGCCATGTCGCTTGTAAGCCTCTAAAGTAAATGAATCTTTTTCATCCCAATGCGCAGATAAAACCGGTACAAGTTTTGTCATTATTTACCTTCTTTCGAAAGTTTTAATCCAAGCAATGTTGGTTGACCAGCTTGTACGCCTTCATTGGCTAGTCCATCATTTAATCCAGCAAGGACCGCAGATGCTTCTTTCCATGTAACAAGTTTATTTGGACCACGAGTTGGTGGTTTTGGACTACCTGCACGCATTGAATCAACTAATTCTTTTGCAGACTCAACTGTTTGGTTGTCATAAAACTCCCAATTTGCCATCACAACGGGTGCGTAGTCACATGCAGCATTACATTCAATATGCTCTAATGAAACTTTCCCATCTTCTGTCACGCCATCATTTTCAATACCTAAGTGATCTTTTAGTGAGGCAAATATTGCATCCCCACCCATGACTGCGCACAAAGTATTTGTGCAGACACCAACGTGGTACTCACCAATTGCAGATGGCTTGTACTGAGTATAGAAAGTTGAAACTGCAGTTACTTCTGCAGCTTCTAAATCAAGTTGCTTGGCAATCAGTTCAATACCTTCATTTGTTACATACCCAGCCTTTGACTGAACAAAATGAAGCAAAGGCATAATTGCAGAACGAGGGCGTGGATAACGCTTGATTATCGAATCCATTATTTTTAAATCTTCTGGTGAAAATGCCATTAGCGATCAACACCTCCCATAACAGGATCAATTGATGCGACAGCTGCAACGATGTCTGCAACCATGCCACCTTCACTCATCGCTGGAGTTGCCTGCAAATTGTTAAATGATGGTTCGCGGAAGTGAACGCGATATGGACGAGTTCCACCGTCAGAGACAATTGATGCACCTAGTTCACCACGTGGTGATTCAATTGCAGCATATGCCTGACCGGCAGGGACTCTGAAACCTTCTGTAACAAGTTTGAAGTGATGGATCAATGACTCCATAGAAGTTCCCATGATTTCGCGAATATGATCAAGTGAGTTACCTAATCCATCTCCACCGAGTGCGAGTTGAGCAGGCCATGCAATCTTTTTGTCTGCAACCATGACAGGTGCGCCATGGAGTTTTTCTAACTTATCAACACACTGTTCGATAATTCGAAGCGATTGTTCTAGCTCGTTCATGCGAATTAAAAAGCGACCATAAACATCACATGTATCTGCTGTAACAACATCAAAGTTATAGTTTTCATAGCCGCAATAAGGTTGAACTTTTCGCAAATCCCAAGGCATTCCAGTTGAACGAAGAACTGGTCCAGTAATTCCAAGAGTTGTACATCCTGCTAGGTCTAGATAACCAATACCCTGTGTGCGCTTCATCCAAATTGAATTACCGATAAGCAAAGTTGCATTATCTTTAAAGTTCTTGCGCATTAGCTTTACGCCTTCGCGGATTTTTGTATAAGCACCCTCTGGTAAATCTTGCTGCACTCCACCTGGTCGCACATATGCCATATTCATACGAAGTCCTGTAATCATTTCAAAAATCTCTAGAACAGTTTCGCGATCACGGAATGCAAAGAACATAGGGCCCATTGCACCAAGTTCAAGTGCGCCAGTACCTAGGGCAACCATGTGAGAAGAGATCCGGTTTAGTTCCATCATCATTACGCGAATAACACTTGCGCGCTCTGGAACATCATTTGTAATTCCGAGTAACTTCTCTACTGCAAGACAGTAAGCAGTCTCGTTGTGTAGAGGACTTAAATAATCCATTCGAGTTACAAAAGTAGTTCCTTGTGTCCAGTTACGGAACTCAATGTTTTTCTCAATTCCAGTGTGTAGATAGCCAATTCCACAACGAACTTCGGTGATTGTTTCACCTTCAAGCTCTAGCACTAAACGCAATACACCGTGAGTTGATGGGTGCTGAGGACCCATGTTAACTACAACGCGCTCTTCTTTAGTTGCGCCAATCTCTTGAACTAATGAATCCCAATCGCCACCGGTAACAGAGAAAACTTTTCCTTCAGTTGTATCGCGCGAAGGTGCATAAGGATCAAATGTTGTCACTTGTAGCTCCTTCGATCGCTAGGAGGTGGAGTAGTTGCACCTTTGTATTCCACTGGAATTCCACCAAGTGCGTAATCTTTGCGTTGTGGATGACCTTTCCAGTCATCAGGCATAAGAATCCGAGTAAGACCAGGATGCCCATCAAAAATAATTCCAAACATGTCAAAGGTTTCACGCTCGTGCCAATTATTGCCGGCCCACACTTCTACCAGTGAAGGAATGTGTGGATGCGAATCTGGAACAGAGACTTCTAATCGAATTCTTTGGTTCTTTGTTAATGAGAGCAGAGGATAGACAGCGTGAAGTTCACGTCCAGTTTGCTCTGGGTAATGAACTCCGTTTACTCCCATACACATTTCAAATTTCAAAGAGTCGCGTAAAATAAATGCAACTTCGACGAGTTTTTCTGGCTTTATGTGAAGTGTAAGTTCTCCGCGGTCTATAAAAACTCTTTCAATCGCATCAGAAAACTCTGGATAAGCCCGCTCTAAGTTGTCAGCAACTTCATCAAAATAACCACCGTATGGACGCTCAGAAGAGCCTGGTGTAATAACTTTCGAGACTAATCCTCCGTAACCAGAGGTATCGCCAGTTCCTTTTGGACCGAACATGCCATCACTCATTACGCAAGCAGACCCTTCATTTGATGAGTTGGCGTTGCATTCATTGCAGCAAGTTCAACTTCCTTAATGATCTGTGCGCGATTTGTTCCAATTTTTTCATTGTTGATTTGTTCGTGAAGTTTCAAAATTGCATCGAGCAACATTTCTGGACGTGGTGGGCATCCTGGCAAGTAGATATCTACAGGGACGATGTGGTCGACACCTTGAACAATTGCATAGTTGTTAAACATACCGCCGGACGATGCACATGCACCCATTGCGATTACCCATTTAGGGGCAGACATTTGATCGTAAATTTGACGAAGTACCGGCGCCATTTTATTTGAAACTCGACCTGCAACAATCATTAAATCTGCTTGTCGCGGGGATGCTCTGAAAACTTCACCGCCAAATCGTGCAATGTCATATTTTGCTGCAGAACCAACAGCCATCATTTCAATTGCACAGCATGCAAGGCCGAAGGTAGCTGGCCATAGTGAGTTTTTACGCATGTAACCAGCGAGTTTTTCAACTGTGGTTAAAACAAAACCACTTGGGATTTTTTCTTCAAGACCCATTTTTTAGTCCCATTCCAATCCACCGCGTCGCCAAACATATGCATATGCAACAAATACTGTTGAAATAAAGATCACCATTTCAACTAATCCAAATACTCCGAGAGTGTCAAAAGTGACGGCCCATGGATATAAGAAGACAATTTCAATATCAAAAATTATGAAAAGCATTGCAGTAAGAAAATACTTAACTGGAAAGCGTCCACCTTCTGCCGCTTGAGGTGATGGTTCGATTCCACATTCATAAGCATCCAGCTTGGCGCGGTTATAGCGAGCTGGACCTGCGAGCGCTCCAGCAACAACTGAAAATGCAGCAAACCCAAACCCAATGGCTGCTATCACCAAAATGGGAATATATGGATTGGCTGTGGAAATCACAGACGAAATTCTAAGGTGGAAATGAGGTGGCCCATGACCGCTAGCCCTTTGTAGCGCTGTGAACTGCAACAACCCCAAAAGTCAGGTTTTTCCAGCTCACATTGCTCCAGCCTGCCTTTTTTAGGCTCTCGGCCAGGGCGGCCTGATCGGGCCAGGCTCTAATTGATTCGGCCAGATACACGTAGGCATCTGGGTTTGATGAGGTCTTTTTTGCGATCGCAGGCAAGAGCCTCATCAGGTACTTGGTATAGATGGTGCGAAAAATTCGGTTGGTGGGTTGGCTGAACTCTGCAATAACAATCCTGCCCCCAGCCTTAGTTACTCGAAGAGCCTCTATAAGGGCTTTTTCGTAGGTGACCGTGTTTCGAAGTCCATATGAAATTGTCACAACATCAAATCGATTGGCCTCAAATGGCAGATTGAGGGCATCGGCCTTTGAAAAATTCAAATAGGGACGGGCTTTGCGGCCCTGAGCCAACATTCCTTCACTAAAATCTGTAGCAAAGACAGTGGCACCTGCCTTATAAAGTGGTTCTGAAGAAGATCCAGGCCCGGCCGCTAAATCCAAAATCTGCATCCCGGTTTTAGGGGCGATAATTGCAGTGGTTGCTTTGCGCCAAGCCTTGGTCTGGCCCAAGCTCAATAAATCATTAACAAGGTCGTAGCGTTTTGCCACCCCATCAAACATTGCCGCGACTTCGTCGGGATCCTTGTTCAAATTGGCGCGGGACATAACGACATTCTCTCGTGAAGTAGGCTCATCTACAACTTCTAGGGTGGAAAGGTGGGATCTACGGTGACCAATAAAGAGCTAATCCCTATCACCACCGTTCGACTCGGTGAACACCTACCGTTGTTGGATTTACTTCCAGATTCCAATCCACTTGCTTGGGTTCGAGGTGGTGAAGGTTTAGTTGGTTGGGGAGTTTTTGCAACAAAAACTGTTACTGGTCCTGCCCGATTTGCAGAAGCCCGCACCTGGTGGGAAAAACAGTTGGAAAATTTCGTGGTGACGAACTCTGTACATGGAAGTGGAACTGGTCCCGTACTTTTTGCTTCGTTTTCTTTTTCCCCAGATGATGAATCTGTCTTAGTAATTCCAAATGTTGTTGTTGGAAGTAAAAAAGATAAAACCTGGATTACCTGGATTGGATCAGAGCAGCAACCAATTCTTAACACTGCTCCTGCTTTTATAGGCAATGGTCAAATACAGCTAAACGATCAACCAGAAGCCAGATCTCAGGCCGAATCTGAGTGGAAAGAAAAGGTTTCAGCGGCTGTCCAGCGCATTAAAGATGGTGGACTAGCTAAAGTTGTATTAGCACGAGACATAACATTTAAATCAGAGAAAGAGATTGATCCACGTCCAATTTTGCACAAACTTGCCTCTGAGTACCCAACTACATGGACTTACTGTGTCGACGGATTTGTTGGGGCCACACCAGAACTTCTACTTCGTTTATCTCGCGGAATGCTAACTTCGCGAGTATTAGCAGGAACGATTAGCAAAACAGGTGATGACTCAAAGGATTTAGCATTAGCGGCTTCATTAGCGCGTTCTTCAAAGGATTTAGCAGAACATGAGTATGCAGTTCGATCAGTAGCAGATGCTATTGAGCCTTTTTGTACTTCTATAAATGTTCCAGATTCTCCATTTGTTTTACACCTGGCCAACGTTATGCACCTTGCAACTGATGTGACAGGTGCAATTGCTGAAACATTGGCGCACGTAGATGCGTTCACAATTCTTGAACAACTTCATCCTTCTGCTGCAGTGTGCGGAACTCCGAGGCCGGCTGCTGCTGCGTTAATTTCTGAGATTGAAGCAATGTCACGCGGGCGCTATGCCGGTCCAATTGGTTGGATAGATGCAGCAGGTGATGGAGAACTTGGCATTGCCTTGCGTGGCGGAGAAATAAAAGGAAAGTCGATTCGAATATTTGCAGGATGTGGAATTGTGGCCGAATCAGATCCCGATGTTGAACTTGCAGAAACACAAGCAAAGTTTGCACCTATGCACAGTGCGCTAGAGGATCACTCGATCTAGATTGCTGAAAGTGAATCTAGAATTGACTTTAAGTTGTCGGCGTTTGATTCGCGGTTAGGCACATTGCAAACAACTACTGAGATTCCCTTAATCGGAGCTTTTATCTGTGCTACAAGATCTTTCAGAGATTTAATCTCGACTGCATTAATTCCCATAGATTGTGCAATCGCAGCAGGATTTAAACCGTGAGGAGTTCCAAATACAGTTTCAAAGCCCGTTGTTCCGCGCTGTGGCAGAGTAGAAAAAATCCCGCCGCCATCATTGTTTATGACAATAAATCTACAATTAATCTCTTCCTGATTAATCAATCCAGTTAAATCATGCAAGAAGGAAAGATCTCCAAGAACTGCAATCGTAGATTTATGATTAAAAGCTATTCCAAGTGCTGTAGAAATGTTCCCATCGATTCCAGCTAGTCCTCGATTTGCATATGTGGTTACGCCAGTTCGAGGTGTTGCAAAGGCTTCGAAGTCTCTAATCGGCCGAGAGGATGAAACAAATAATGCAGTGTCATTGGCAATCTCGGCTGCAATAGTTTTTGCTATAACTGCTTCATTCCAACCATCGAGAGAGTCAATTAATTTATGAGCTCTATCTGCAATTTTTCTCCACTTAGCCATCCATTCTTCAGAGTGGATTACACCTTGAAGTTCAGGTAATTGGGTGAAAATTCGATCGGCCGATCTTTCGCTATCGACAGTTGCGATGCGTTGATCAACTACATATGTAATTGGGCTCAGATTAATAAATGCGTTAATAGATCGTGACAATGTTGTGCGCCCAATTACTACAACAGATTGAGGAATTAACGTGCTTCTGATCTCCTGTGAGGCTAAGAAAATCGAAGCATGCGCAAGAGCATCTGGAAATGACAATGGATCTTCTGCAATGACTGGCCATCCAATTGCTTTGGTGAAGGCTGAAATCTCATCAACGCTTAGGCCACCTCGATCATGACCGATAACAACAACTCCACGTGCACCAACTAATCGGAGGGTTCCGGCTTTCTTGCGATCCTTATGGGAGCGCGGATTAACATTTATCTGTCTCAACCACTCTGCATCATCATCTGGCAATAAAGGCTCATCGAATTGAAGATTTAAATGAACAGGACCAGAGCGCAAACTATCTAAAGGCAGTTCCATTGGAAACACAGGTCCGTCAACATCTGCAAAATAACGAACGGCTTTACCAAACATGCGCGCTTGCTCGGTAGTTTGGTTAGCACCTGTTTTGCGCAACATAGCTGGACGATCGGCGGTTAAAACCAAAAGTGGCAAGTTGGTGTGATGTGCTTCTAAAACAGCGGGGTGATAGTTGGCAACGGCTGTACCACTTGTGCAAACGATCGGTACAACACGGCCTGTAGATTTAATCAATCCAAGGGCAAAATATGCGGCAGTCCGCTCATCTATTCGAACATGAATCCTAATTAATTTCTCTTGAGCGGCTGCAAAGAATGCCAGTGAGAGCGGAGCGTTTCTAGAACCAGGTGAGATAACAACATCGCTGACACCAGATTCAATTATTTGGCGAACAACTACGCGCGCTAATGAGGTGGAGTTGTTAGTCATAAAAGCTCCGCCGTTCTCATAATGCGATTCTTCCACCATTCAAAGCGCTCCATCGACACATCTAATCCATCAAAATTTGGAGTGGGGGAAGAAATTTTCATCTGGCCCTTGATGATCGGAATATCGGCGACATCTTTAGCTAGAAGTGAGCCTGTAGCAAGTCCGCATCCATAGCCCAAATTTTCAATCGAACCAGCTAAAACCAAGCCATAGTCGATACCAATTGCAGACTCTAAGGCGCTGGAAACGACAACGGGTAGCTGGTGGTGATCGATCAAATCATGTGTTCGTTTGATCCCACCAAGTGGTTGTACTTTTAACATAAGAATGTCAACTGCCCCACTTAGATCCAGAGCAAAAGGGTCAGTCGCTTTTCTAAGAACTTCATCCCCAGCAATTTTTGTATCAATACGTTTTTTTAATTCACGCAACTCTTCAATACTTGCACATGGCTGTTCGATATATTCAAGTTCGCCGGCCAATTTTAAAAAAGAAACTGCTTGTTCAACTGTCCATGCGCCGTTTACATCTACTCTAATTGCGCTATCGGGACGAAGTGAGCGAACTCTATTGATGCGGGCTAAATCTAGATCTGTGTCATCTCCAACTTTAATTTTAAAGCTTTTCACACCAGGAAATAGATCTACTATCTGGGAGATTTCCTTTTCATCGTTTATCGCTGGAATAGTTCCGTTTACATTAATGGTGCTTCGAAACAACTTTGGTCTTGGCTGCGTTGCTGCTTCAATTGCGCAGGCTAACCAAGGGGCACACTCGGCATCTTTGTACTCTAAAAATGGTGAAAATTCTGCCCAGCCATACTCACCCTTAAACAATGCGACTTCGCGTAGTTTGATCCCACGAAAATTTGTTTTTGTAGGCAGCGCTACAACACGCAAACTATTTAAAAGTGATTGATCCATATATTCGGGGATTAGGGACGCTTAGGGAATTTCCCGAAATCTGGTGCACGCTTTTCTTTGTAAGCATCTCGGCCTTCCTGACCCTCTTCACTTAAGTAAAAGAGCAGGGTTGCATCGCCTGCAAGTTGTTGGATTCCAGCAAGGCCATCATCTGCTGCATTCATACTTGCCTTGATTAATCGAAGTGCAAGTGGAGAGTTTTTCAACATTTCGCGACACCACGAAACTGTTTCACTTTCAAGCTCTGCAAGTGGAACAACGGTATTTACAAGACCCATTGATAATGCTTCTTGTGCATCATATTGACGTGTCATAAACCAAATTTCACGGGCTTTCTTTTGACCGACATTTGCTGCAAGTAATCCTGATCCATAACCACCATCAAAAGAACCCACCATCGGACCAGTTTGTCCAAACTTGGCATTATCAGCAGCAATTGTTAAATCACAAACAACATGTAATACATGTCCCCCACCAATTGCCCAGCCAGCGACCATCGCCACTACTGGCTTAGGTGTGCGACGAATCTGAACCTGTAAATCTAAAACATTTAACCGACCTAAGCCTTGTTGACCAACGCTGTCTGAACCAACATAACCGTCATCGCCGCGAACACTAATATCCCCACCAGAACAAAAAGCCTCAGTGCCTTCACCTGTAAAAATGATAACTCCAACTGATGCGTTATCTCTTGCTAGATCAAAAGCGTTTTTTAATTCAATAATTGTTTCTGGGCGAAATGCATTTCTAACTTGGGGGCGATTGATGGTTATTTTTGCAATGCCATCACCGACTTGATACTTAATATCCGTAAAGGATTCTCCACCTGGAGCGGTCACCCATGTAGGAATTGTGCGGTCACCAAAATCACGCTTGATTGGACGGCTCATCATTCTCCCTTATTCGACTACTGGCGATAGCCTACGGTGGCAATGGATAACTCGTCACAACGAAATATTCTCCGGGTCAGCCCTGAATGGGAAACTCCCAAATTAGCGGGAGAAATCACATCAGCTCTCGCCGGCGATGGGCCCACTCTGGGTTTTGGCCAGATAACAAGTAGTTATGCCCCCAGTGATATCGCCGTAGTAATTGGAACCTCTGGCACCACGGGTGATCCAAAGGAAGTCGCACTGACTGCGCAAGCAATTACTTCTTCAGCAAAATCTTCAAATAAATTTCTTGGAGCAAATCATGGCGATACTTGGAGTTTATTGTTACCGCTCACCCATATTGCAGCGGTGAATGTTTTTGTGCGCGCTCTTCAACTTGGAACCGTTCCGTTAGATCTTCGAAACATTGAAGGTGATTATCCAGATGCAGACTTTACTGCGATTGTTCCGACTCAATTATTTCGCGCTCTCAATGGTGAATCGCGGCTGCTAAAACATTTACAAAATGCTGACAAAGTTTTAATTGGTGGGGCATCACTATCGCAGGGATTGCGAAGACAAGCAGAGGCTGCAGGTATAAAAACTGTTAGTACTTATGGAATGACAGAAACCTGCGGAGGTTGTGTCTATGAAGGACAAGCAATTTCTGATGTCGAATATGAGGTAAAAAACGGACGAGTTCGCTTAAAGGGAAAAGTTTTGGCAACTACATACCTAAATGCACCATGGAGTTTGGACAATGGTTGGTTTGAAACGTCAGATTTAGGGGAGATAGTAGATAACAAACTTGTTGTGTTGGGCCGAGCAGATGATGTCATTGTCTCTGGTGGTGAAAATATTTCTTTAAGTGCAATTGAAAACTCTCTTGCAATTGCATTTCCCCAATTGCAAGCGGCTGCTTTTTCTAGTAACGATCCTCAATGGGGCCAAAGTTTGCAGTTAGCTATTGTGGGTAAGGCCAGCGACGAAGAAATCTTGCTTCATCTGGAGAAAGATTTAGGATCGATTGCAAAACCAAAAAGTATTCATCGTCTCTCTTCGCTACCATTGCGTGGGATTGGAAAAATTGACCACGAAGCTTTAGCCAAGGAGATTAACCGTGAATAAATGGGTGCTTGGGGCACGCGTTCGCACTTTGCCTGCTGCAATTGCACCTGTTGTGGTCGCATCTTCTCTAGCTGGAAGTGAATTCAATTGGTTTCGCGCCGTTTTGGCATTAACTGTAGGAATTTGGTTGCAGGTCGGAGTTAACTTTGCAAACGATTACAGCGATGGTATTAAGGGAACTGATGATGATCGAGTTGGACCTATTCGATTAGTTGCTTCCGGACTTGCCTCAGCAAACTCGGTTAAGCGAGCTGCTCTAGTTTCGTTTTTAATTGCAAGTATTGCCGGACTTTGGCTTTCCTTACTTACTTCTTTAGTTCTAATTCCTATTGGCATAATCTGCATTGCAGCGGCATGGGGGTATACCGGTGGTAAGAATCCATATGGTTATCGGGGTTTTGGCGAGATTTCAGTGTTTATCTTCTTTGGCATTGTTGCAACTGTAGGAAGTTTTTATGTTCAAACTGAGAAAATAACGTTAATGAGTTTTATAGTTGCAATCCCGATGGGAGCACTTTCATGTGCAATATTGACAGTCAATAACATAAGAGATTTAGACAAAGATAAGGTCGCCGGAAAGCGCACCTTTGCTGTGCGTGTAGGTGATTCAAAAGCCCGGAGAATCTATGTCTCGCTTTTAATTCTTGCCCATATTGCAGCTGTAGCAACTTTTATTCCAGCAACACTATTAACCCTGATTGCAGCCCCTTTGACTTTCACTCTTTCAAAACTAGTTTTAAGCCAGGCCTCAGGGGCCTCATTGATCCCAGCATTGAGCAGAACTGGAAAGCTGCAACTATTATTTGCAACCCTTTTTGCTATTGCTCTAGCGATACAATAATCCCATGCTAAGAGTCCTTTCATTAGTTTTAGTCTTTGGTGTAACGATCTATGCACTTCTAGATTGTGCTCGAGCAGATGAATCTCAGATCAAAAATCTTCCTAAATGGGGATGGCTTTTAATAATTATTCTTCTTGGCCCACAGGCTGTAGCAATTGGACCAATTGCTTATTTAGTTGCTGGAAGAAATAAGCCAAAGAGAAATAAAAACCCTAAACGGCGTATTTTGCCGCCTGATGATGATCCGGATTTTTTAAGAAAACTTTAAAGCCCAGAGTAAGTGTGCTTGCCTGTTCCCCAAATGTTTATATAGACGTAGTTAAACAAGAATGTTGATCCGGCAAATAAGCAAAGCCACGCAGCGCGGCGGCCGCGCCAACCAATTGTTACGCGCGCATGTAAGTAGGCTGCATATGCAACCCAAGTAATAAAAGCCCACGTCTCTTTTGGATCCCAACCCCAGTATCTTCCCCACGCGCTCTCTGCCCATATCGCGCCAGAAACAACTGAAAAAGTCCATAGTGGAAATACAAATGCAACCAAGCGATAAGAAAGTTGATCGAGTACTTCTAATGAAGGTAAGCGCTTAGCCCACTCATTTCGCTCACTCTTGGACTCTATTCGATCTAATACAAGGTATGCAGTTGCAATAACATTTGAAAGTAAGAAAACTCCACCTGAAATTATTGCCGTTGATACATGGATAACTAGCCATTCAGATTTTAATGCTGGTACCAAAGGCGCACTCGGTACATAAAGAACTGTGATTGCTGTACCTAATGTAAGTAAGACAGAAACTGAAACAAGTAGGCCCAACCATCTAAGGTCATACTTTCGAAGCGCAGCAAGATAAGCACCAGAAAATGCAAGAGCCCCAGTTATTGAAAACTCATACATATTGCCCCATGGAGCTCTGCTTGCCGAAATACCGCGAGCAACTACTCCAACAAGGAGTAAAAGAAATCCAAGGATCATTAACGCCGTTGCAATTCGAGCCGCACGACCATTTCGCGCATAATCTAATACTGATTTTCCAGCTGCTGGGACTTTAACTGCCCAGGCGGTCTCAATTGCATGGACAAGGAATGAGAGAGCAAAAACTGCCGTTGCCGAATAAATAGAATAGTTTGAGATAACTGCCCAACTACGTGACATCTACTTATCTCCCTTTACTCTCTGAATGAACTGTGACAACTCTTCTTCAAGTCCTGGTGCTGCATTCTTGGCTAATCCTGCAACTTCCACGTTCTGGCCTACCCGAATCCAAATTCGTCGTCGTCGAGTAAATAGAGAAGCAAGTAGTCCAATGATGGCAACAATAGCGCCCAATAAAGCAAACTTCTTTCCAGGATCTGTGACAAAGCTAATGTTGACCCATTGCACATAACCTTCAAAAGTTATTACACCACCAGCATAAGCAAAAGATTCACCAGGTTTTAAGGCCTTAAGGCCAACTTGTTGCATCTTTGACGTATCAATTCTGTAGACAGATTGAGGAGTACCTGAATCCAATCCAAGATCACCCACCCATGCAGCCAAAAGTAACCGTGGATCTAAAGCCTCTGGATAAACACTGATGCCACCTTCCTCGCCATCTCTTGCATAGGTTGGAAGAAATGATCCGACGAAACCAACTGCGGGATCAGCATCTGGAGCTTTGATCGCACCAATTGAACGTAGCTGTGAATCCTGAGGTAGAAATGGAACAGGACCTTGAAAAGCGACATTTAACTTTGAATCAACAACAGTGACAACAGGAGAATAACCATTTGCTTGGAGGTAAATTCTTGTATCCCCAATTGTTAAAGGCGAATTGACCTTCATGGTTTTTTTCTCGACTAATCCTTGCTCACCTTGTTGCAGCCGAACATCAAGGGTGTAATCCTCTGGTGCGCCAGTTATAACATTATATTTTGCAACAAATCTATCTGCAGTTAACGTGAAATCTGGAAGATTTGATTCACTATAAAGTTTTCCATATGTCAGTGAGTCATAGCTAGTCACGTTATTAACAAAACGCTCCCCGATATTTAAAATTGCCTCTCCGCGCATTCCAAAAAGAGAGCTAAAGCTAATTCCCATTAATACAAGAATGAGTGCAAGGTGAAAAAATAGATTACCTGTTTCGCGGGCAAAACCTTTTTCTGCCGAAATAGATTCCGATGTTTCCAAAACTCTAAACCCGTTTTTCTTAAACCACTCTCGTGCGTTCTCCAGTTCAGATCCACTGGCGCTCCACTCCTGAAAATGCTCCATTCGGGAGAGGTTTTTGGGTGTTGCTGGTGGCAAGGCTCGCGCATTCTTCAAATGTTCAATTGTTCTTGGTAAAACACAACCAATAAGTGAGATGAATAAGAGAATATAGACAGCACTAAACCAAGGTGAGCCGTAAACATCAAAGAGCCAGAATCGATCCAGCCACTCTGCCTGCTGAGGTGAATTTTTAAAGTAATCAGAGACCTGCATCGGGTTTTGAGTTCGTTGTGGAAACAAAGATCCTGGAATTGCAGCAACTCCAAGAAGTAGCAGCAAGATTAAAGCAGTGCGCATGCTGGTTAATTGGCGCCATAAATATCTGGCAAGGCTTGTGCCATCTAGTTCGGGGATTTGTACTTGATTACTCATTAGATCACCGGAATAAAATCAGAAATAAGTCCACGAATAGAGTTCATTAACTCTCCCCAAAAACCCAGCACCTGCATTAACCCGATCATGATCAAGAAAATGCCGCCAATTTTTGAAATCAGATCACCGCGGCGATAGATGATTGAACGAAGTTTTGCAGATTTGTCTAGGAATAATCCTGATGCAATAAATGGCAAACCCAAACCAAGACAGTAACCAAATGAAAGCACGGCCCCGCGAAGTGCACTTGATTCTTGAAAAGCTAGAGTTTGTACTGCAGCAAGTCCGGGTCCAATGCATGGAGTCCACCCGATTCCAAATAGAACTCCTAACAATGGTGCTCCTAAAAGGCCACCAGTCGTTCGCATTTTCGGACGTATCGTTGGTGAAAATGGAAAACGTCCATAGAAGATGAAACCTAAAAGTATTGTCATAATTCCCAATATTCTAGAAATGATCTCCTCGTTTGCTACTAGTTGGTTACCTAATTGACCAAATAAAGCACCAAAAGAAACAAAGACTGCACTAAAGCCGAAAACAAATAAAAGTGAGCCAAGAAATACTTTGCCGCGGCTTACAGAAAATCCTGCAGCAAAGGATAAATAGCCAGGGACCAAGGGCAATACGCACGGTGACAAAAATGAAACCACTCCAACAATGAATGCAAAAGGAATTGCAGTCACAAGTGCACCACTAAAGAGTTGCTCGACTAAGAATTCTTTCATCCCTGAACAACTCTCTCAATTAACTGGGACAAAGATGCCACAGTGACAACTCCAGAGATTCGAGCTGCCACACGTCCCTGTTGATCTAAAACTACAGTTGTGGGAATTGCATTTGCCGATAGTGATCCTTTGAAGCCCACCAAAATAGAGTCGTCTATTACTGTTGGATAAGGAATCTTAAATCTTCGTTCAAAAGCCTCCGCGTTTGCTGGATTATCTCGCGTTAGTATTCCAATGAATTCAACTTCACTGTATTTGTTTGCTAAGGCAACAAGTGTTGGGGCCTCTGCCCGACATGGTGAACACCATGATGCCCAGACATTAACTACGGCAACTTTATTTTTTTGATAGGTATAGGTCTGGCCAGATAATGTCATTCCAGAAATTGTTGGTGCTATCTTTCTGTCATCAGCTTTAATAAATGTAATTGCCCCATCACCGGACACAAAACTTTCTTCAGCTACTGAACTTCCTCCACCACCACAACCAGTCAGCGTTATGGCAAGGATTAGGGCAGTGAGTGATCTCTTCATTACTTGTTTTCTGGCAGTAGATGTCTGGCAGGTTCAGAGTAAGTGATCCCTGAGATAAAGCCATCATCATCAAAGTGAATACTTGTTACAGAAGCAAGAGTGCATTCGCGTTTGCGGGGATCATGTAAAAGTCTTCGGTTTTCAATTGCGCTTCTTAAAATCCAAATTGGTAGTTGATGAGAGACACATATTGCATCTTTGCCCTTTGCCGCATCGCGCGCTGCAAAAACTGCAGCTAACATACGATTAATCTGTTGATCGTATGGCTCGCCCCATGATGGCTTCCATGGATTCCATAGATGTCTCCAGGAGGCAGGATGGCGTAGCACTCCATCTCCAACTCCAAATGGTTTTCCTTCAAAAATATTTGATGCCTCGATCAATCTTTCATCTGTTGTTATTGCAATGTTGTGCGTTTTTGCAATTGGAGCTGCGGTTTCTTGTGCGCGTTGCAAGGGTGAAACATGCAGAGCACCTAAATCAATGTTTTTTGACCATTCGCCAATTGTTGAAGCCATCTCTTGCCCGCGCTCAGATAATCTCCAACCCGGTTGTCGCCCATAAAGAATTTTGTCAGGGTTATGGACTTCGCCGTGTCTGAGAACGTGCACTGTGGAACTCATGGGTAAAGCATAAAGCGTCTATAAACTCCTTGATTCGCTAGGGTAGTGACATGGCACTCACAGATAAACGGGCTGCCTTCTTTGATGTCGATAACACGCTTATCCGAGGCTCAACAATTTACTTCTTGGGTCGAGGAATGTACCAACGTGGTTATTTCACAAAGAAGGATATTTCACGGTTCGTTCTTGCCAACCTGAGATTTCGCTTAACCGGCAAAGAAAAAAAGGAAGAGATTCAAAGATTTCAGGATGCAGCCACTGACTTTATTGGAGGTCACAACGTTGCAGATATTCAGGCAATTGCAGAAGAGATCTATGATGAGTTTGTTTCACCGGCAATGTGGCAGGGAACAATCGATATTGCTCAAACACATATTGCAAATGGTGATGAGGTTTATTTAGTAACTGCTGCGCCAGAAGATATGGCAACTTTGATCGCAAAAAGGTTGGGCCTTACGGGTGCAATTGGAAGTAAAGCTGAAATAAAAAATAATGTTTACACAGGAAAAATGAATGGACCGCTATTGCATGGCAAAGAAAAAGCTATTGCAATTATTGACCTCGCAACAACAACTGGATTAGATTTGAAAAACTGTTTTGCTTATTCTGATAGCAATAATGACTTGCCGCTACTGCAAAGCGTTGGGCATCCTTCTGTCATCAATCCGGATGCGCTTTTGGGATTGCGCGCAATGGCCGAAGGCTGGCCCATCCATGATTTTAGAAGAGCTAGATTTATTGGCAGGTTAATCTCACCCGTGGTTGTCCGTCTGGCCGCACTTTCAACGTGGCTTACTCCTCGTAAGCGAAAAGGTAATTAACTACTTAACCCTCTATCCCTGTAATGTAAGCAAGTTATGGAAATGCGCTCATTCTCCGACTACTTGCGTAGCGTTGATGATGCTGCCCTTATTTCCCTGTTTTCTGCCCGACCAGATTTAGTTACTCCGGTACCACCAGATATCGCATCACTTGCCGTACGCGCATGTTCGGCTCCAAGTTTGGCTCGTTCAATTGATTCATTAAATAAATGGCAACTACAAGTTCTTGAAGCAGTAGTTAATGTCAATGAACCTTTTTCAGAAAAAGCCATCGCATCACTTACAGATAAGCAAGCAGCATCGGCTTTAGAGCATTTGACCAAAGTTGGATTAATTTATCCATCCGATGATGGGTTAAGAGTTCCAACCCAGCTGCGCGAAGTGCTCGGCGCTGAACCTGCAGGTCTCGGGCCAGCATCAATGGTGAAATTAAAATTAAGTGAGTTAGCACAGGCGCCCCAAGATTCGAAAAAGATTTTAGAGCGATTAATGTGGGGGCCTCCCAGAGGAAGTGTTGGTGACATTAAAAATCCTGGCCCAGGGATTGCTTGGCTTTTGGAGAGAAAATTTCTTGTTGCACTCGATCAGCGCACGGTAATTCTGCCGCGTGAGGTAGCAATTGAACTTCGCGGTAAGAAAATACATAAGGAGTTGTGTGCACAAGCTCCTGAATTCACTGGGGCAAAGCGGGAAAAGAAACAAGTAGATCTGGCTGCAATTGCTAATGTTTCAACGGTTTTACGCTGGGTTGAAGAATTACTAAATTTTTGGGCAGAGGAACCTGCAGATGCTTTGCGAGCTGGTGGATTGGGTGTTCGAGACTTAAAAACACTTTCAACTCACTTGGGTGTTGATGATGCATGTACGGCCTTTATCGCTGAACTTGCATACCTAACTTCGCTAATTAGTATCGATGCAAATGATCAGATTTTGCCTAGTAATAAATTTGATATTTGGTTAATGCAATCTCCTGCAGATAGATGGCAGATGTTGGCATCTGCTTGGTTGATTACTTCACGTGTTAGCGGTCTAGTTGGCCGTTTAGAATCTAAAAATGTTGCTGCTTTGGGTCCAGAGTTAGATCGCGTCAATGCTTCTAAAGTTAGGGGATTAACTCTTTCGTTGCTCAAAGAGAACCCTGGAATAGCACCTGATTGGAATAGTTTTAAATCATCTTTAGATTGGCGCGCACCAGTTCGACGTAACTCATCTTTGCAAGATGAGCTTGCTGAGTGGACTTTGCGTGAAGCGGAATGGTTAGGAATAACAGGCCAAGGAGCAATTTCTAAGTATGGCATTGGTTTCCTTAATGGAGATGATTTAGATTTAATAAATCAAGACTTGCCAAAAACTGTTGATCACATTTTGATTCAAAGTGATAACACTGCAATCGCCCCCGGCCCACTTGAACATGAGATCTCACAATCACTTGCAATGATGGCTGAGATCGAAAGTCGAGGTGGTGCGACTGTATATCGATTTACAGAAGCGACGATTCGCCGTGCACTAGATCATGGTAAAACTGGAGATGAAATAAAGTCGTTTCTTGCAAAAACTTCTAAGACTCCTATGCCTCAACCCCTTGAATATTTGATTGCAGATGTTGCTAAAAAACATGGAAAGTTACGTGTTGGTAATACTTCTTCATTCATAAGATGTGAAGATACTGCACTCATTTCACAGATTATTACTGATAAAAAGCTTGAGATTTTAGGCCTTCGACGGATCGCACCAGAAGTCGTTATTTGCGAAATGGATGCAACAGATGCAATGCGCATTTTACGTGAATGTGGTTACTTGCCAGCGGGTGAATCTGCCAATGGAATGATCTTGACAGGAGCTAAATCTAATCGAGCCTTAACTAAACCAAGACCTCCACGCATTATTGGAGAAGTTGAAGTTCCAACAGATAAATCATTAACCGCTGCAATTCGCACATTACGAACTGGCGAAAAATCTACTCACCGCCAAACACGTTTGCGCCAAGTGGCTAATGAAGCTTTGGGTGTGCTTCCGCGAACGACAGCAAATGAAACTATGGATGTTTTACAACAGTTTATTTCTGAGCAAAAAACCCTTTCAATTGGATATGCCGATAACAACGGTGGAGTGACCCACAGAATCATTGATCCGATAAGAATTAGTGCAGGCGCACTCATTGCGCGCGATCATGCAACCGGGGAGGTTCAATCCTTCAGAATTCCCCGCATCACCGGCGTGGCACCGTTATAGACTTAGATCATGTTGGCAGACCTAGAGGCACTCGTAAGGTTGGAATCACCAACGCAAGATTTAGAAGCGTGTAAAGATGTTGTTCGCCTTGCAAATGAAATCGCAGAGCGCGTCTTAGGATCACCGGCTCAGATACACGATGTAAATGGCAGGCCATTATTTTGGTGGGGCTCACCTAATCCAGAAGTTATTGTCTTGGCTCATCTAGATACCGTATGGCCTAAAGGATCTTTTCAACCATTATGGCAAGTTGAAGGAACTACAGCTCGCGGGCCCGGTGTTTTTGATATGAAGGCAGGATTCATTCAAGCTCTCTATGCAATGAAAACAATCAAAGGACCTGTTGCACTTGTTGCTACAACAGATGAAGAAACGGGAAGTTTGACTAGCAAAGGTTTTATAAAGGAAATCTCTGCCAAAGCTAAGTCGGTTCTAGTGGTAGAAGCATCACTCGATGGAAAAGTTAAGACCGGTCGTAAAGGTACAGCGATGTATCAAATTAAAATTCTTGGAAAAGCATCACATGCCGGCCTAGAACCTGAAAAGGGAGTTAATTCAACGATTGAAATGGCCCATGCTGTAATTGCTGTTTCAAACCTTTCTAATGAAGCATTTGGAACAACTGTTGTGCCAACCACACTCACTGCTGGAAATTCAACAAATACAGTTCCCGATTTAGCAGTGCTAGATGTCGACATCCGTTCATTTTCTATGGCAGAGCTTGAAAGAGTTGATGCAGCGATCAAATCAATTGTCCCGGTTAATCCAGAGACTACATATGAAGTCACGGGCGGTTTTAATCGACCTCCATTGGAAAGTTCATCGACTATGGATTTGTATGAGCGTGCTGAAAAAGTTGCAAAAGAAATCGGTATGCCTGCCTTGGGTCATGCATCTGTCGGAGGTGCTAGTGATGGAAACTTTGCAGCTGCTGCGGGCGCACAGGTTTTGGATGGATTAGGAGCTGTTGGAAGTGGCGCCCACGCCAAGCACGAATGGGTTGATATCAGTACCCTTGAAGATCGAAGCAAACTTTTAAATGCACTAATAAAGGATTTATTAAATGAGTGATGGTCCGTTAATTGTTCAGAGTGATAAAACACTTCTGTTAGATATCGACCATCCATTATCCGTTGAGTGTCGGCGAGCGATTGCACCCTTTGCAGAATTAGAACGCTCTCCTGAACACATTCACACATACCGATTAACTCCACTGGGATTATGGAATGCTCGTGCTGCTGGCCATGATGCAGAGCAAGTCATTGACACTTTAATCAAGTACTCACGATATGCAGTCCCGCATTCAATTCTTATCGATGTTGCAGAGACAATGTCACGCTATGGGCGCCTTCGTCTTGAGATGGATCCTGTACATGGATTGATTTTGATTACTACTGACACGGCAGTCCTTGAAGAAGTCATTCGTGCAAAAAAGATTGCTCCACTTCTTGGCGCCAGAATTGATTCAGAAACGATCGCAGTGCTGCCAAGTCAGCGCGGCCAGATAAAGCAATCACTTTTACGTCTAGGTTGGCCGGCTGAAGATTTCGCAGGTTACGTGGATGGCCAAGCCCATGAAATCTCTTTAGTGCAAAATGATTGGAAGATCCGTCCATACCAAGAGTTGGCAGCAGAAGGTTTCTGGCATGGTGGATCAGGAGTTGTGGTTCTTCCTTGCGGTGCGGGTAAAACAATTGTTGGAGCAGCGGCTATGGCTCATGCAAAAGCAACCACGCTAATTTTGGTTACCAATACGGTTGCAGCTCGTCAGTGGCGAGATGAACTTTTAAAACGAACAACATTAAATGAAGATGAAATTGGCGAATACTCAGGGGCAAAAAAAGAGATTAGACCTGTCACTATTGCTACCTATCAAGTGATGACAAAGAAGAAAAATGGAGTTTATGCTCACTTAGATCTCTTTGATTCTTATGACTGGGGCTTGATTATTTATGATGAAGTGCATCTGCTTCCAGCGCCAATCTTTAGATTTACTGCTGATATTCAATCGCGCCGCAGACTAGGCCTAACAGCAACACTGGTTAGAGAAGATGGAATGGAGGGTGAGGTTTTTTCACTCATCGGTCCTAAACGATTTGATGTTCCATGGAAAGAGATCGAATCTCAGGGTTATATTGCACCGGCAGAATGCATTGAAGTCAGAGTGAATTTAACTGAGGCAGAACGCTTAACTTATGCAACAGCAGAACCAGAAAATCGCTACCGCACTTGTGCGACCACTCGTACTAAGCGAGAAGTAGTAGAGCTACTAGTTCAAAAGCATAAGGGCGAACAGATTCTTGTAATTGGCCAATATTTAGATCAACTCGATGAACTATCTGAAGTTCTTGGTGTTCCTGTGATTAAGGGTGACACCCCTGTAAAGGAGCGCGAAGTGCTGTTCAATAAGTTTAGAAGTGGTGAAGTAACCTGTTTAGTTGTCTCTAAGGTTGCTAATTTTTCTATTGATCTTCCAGATGCAACAATTGCGATTCAAGTTTCGGGTGCATTTGGAAGTCGCCAAGAAGAAGCACAGAGACTAGGGAGAATTCTGCGGCCTAAGTCTGATGGGCGAAGTGCAACTTTTTATTCAGTCATTTCCCGCGACACAATAGATCAAGATTTTGCACAAAACCGTCAGCGCTTCTTAGCTGAGCAAGGATATTCTTACAAAATTATTGATGCTGACGATGTTTTTCAAGGGAAGATTTAAACCTTACAGGATCAACTTTCCAATAATCGTGGTGCTCTCCATTGATTAAAGTAACAGGTACTTGCTCACCATAGAGCTTTTCTAAATCTTCATTGCCATCTATGAATATCTCATTAATTTCAAACTTCAAATCAGCCCTCAATTTTTGCAATACAGTGAAGGCCTCTTCGCAGAGGTGGCACTCTTTTCGACTATAAATAGTTACAAGATCCATCACTTCTCCTGTTTAACCTGAAAATCGACTTAGAAAACTGCATTCCTTCACCACTGACCTTAAACCATTGAGACTGCACTGATAGCGTTCGCACCATGGGATTGCAAAGAATTAACAGAATCCACACTTTGCGTTCGATGAAACTGTTGATCCTCGTAGCGGTTTTGTTATCAGGAATAGGTGTACCAACTGCTGAAGCAATTACCTTTCGGCAGATACCAGCGACGAACTGGGTTCATGTTCTAGCTGGTGATGCCGATACATATCCCTCGGCTCGTACAAGAACTCCACAACTTCCTGCCAAAAAACTTGAAACAGTCTCTAAGTTTGATGTTACCTATAACAATTTCCCTGATTGGGCAAAAAAAGAAGTTCAAGCTTCTCTTGATGTTTGGGCGGTTAACTTCAAATCATCTGTTGCGATAACGGTAGATGCAACATGGGAGCGATCTAAATCAAAGGAAATTCTCGGAAGTGCTAACGCTGGGAGCTACTTTTCCTCTTTCCCTGGCGCTCCAGATCCTAACCTTTGGTATGTCTCTGCTCTTGCGAATGCACTTGCCGGTAAAGACTTAGATAGAAATAATCCTGAAATTATCATTCAAGTTAATTCTGAGGCACCGTGGAACTTGCGTACTGATGGTACTCCGAATCAAACTGAATATGATTTACAGTCAGTAATGCTTCACGAAGTAGGCCACGGTCTTGGTTTTTCATCTAATGATTTCTATGAACCTGTTTTTGGAATTGGAACTCTCAGTACACCAACACCATTTGATGCGTATTTACAAACACTAGATGGGCGTAGATTGATTGATTTACCATCTCCATCTAAAGAGTTAGGTAATGCTCTAACTTCGCCGCTCGTGTGGTCTGGTCCTCTTGGCACAAAAGCCAATGGTGGTGTTAAGCCAATGATCTTTTCTCCTATAACTTATATACCGGGTTCATCCATTTCACATTTAGATGAAAATACTTTTTCAAAATCTGGATTTGATTCAGTAATGACCCCAATACTTAGCGCAGGTGAAGTCTTTGCTGGTCCTGGTCCTTTGATGTTGGCCATGATGGAAGACATGCGAAATAAGCCCCCCACTGGAGTAATACTTGATCTTCCCTTA
>CAEZTN010000008.1_pt1 | contig 33018 bp, 26 predicted proteins | sample 7264231 | NCBI WGS metagenome assembly CAEZTN01 (sample SAMEA6813805, study PRJEB35770) | uncultured Actinomycetes bacterium | biome: Freshwater; feature: Freshwater reservoir; material: water | place: Czech Republic | collected 2017-08-18 | depth 0.5m m
CATGCGACGGCCGGACTCGGAAACCTTTACAGTTCCTTCGAATTCACGCTTCTCCTTGCACTTAACGCAGTAAGCGTCACCCTTATATGTCTCTGCTGTCATTGCTTTCCTCCTATCGACGCTTACGATCCCGTAGGGATGCTCCCCTTCTGGGGTAGGCGCTCTAGTACGAGATTACTCGCCCCACGCTTGATTAAGCGTAATTACGCACCCTTATTTAGGAGTTTTTTTAGGGCCTCTGGGGCTGTGAGCGCGTTTTCGGCCGCCTCATAGCCCTGTAAATAGGCCTCAGCCTGCCCCTCCAAGGGGAAACGGGCCAAAAGCTGCTTGAACCGTTCTCCATGGTCGAAGTACTCCAAATGGATGGCTTCATGGAAGAGGACATAATCCAAGACGTACTCCGGCGCCCCCTTTAAACGATCTGAGATACGAATGGATCGATCTATCCCTGTGCAAGAGCCCCAGCGCTCGCGCATTGCCCTCCAATTAACCGAAGCAGGTCGTGCCAATATCTCTGGGGCAAACTCAGTAAGCAATTGGCCTGCTCGAATCTGCAAACTTTCTTCACTCATCGTTGCAACGGCCTCTTGAGCGCGAATCTTTGCCACCATTTCTGGAACCATCGCCCGTTCATCGGCCTTGCTCATTCTGGCCGGGATGGAAACAACAATTCGTCCTCCTTGGCGATAGGCCGAAATGTTTTTCTTTCTTCGACTGGATCGGATTACGACGATCTCACCTTCTGTTATCCCAGGCAAGGTCGATTCTTCTAGAGTTTTCTCCACTGAAGATTCTGCCGAGTAATCCGATTGCTGCATAAGAAAAAGAATAGGTCATCTCTCAACTAAACCTTGAGAGATTGAGAGAAAACTACGGTGATTTCTTTTCGGTTGTTGAAACAAATAAGCCTTTATCTGAAGAAATCATGCTTTGTCAACCCAAAAACAGCGCGATGCTTAGTTGATTATCGCTTCAAGAACGCTTATTTTACGGGTACGAACTCCTCGGATAACAGTTCTACGTCAGCAAGGGGAAGGCTGACATAGAGCAAGTGACCGGGGAGTTCGCTTTTGTTTGAAATTAAATTAAACCTGACAAATCATCTGGAATTTCTAAACTCTTCAAGAAACTCTCAGGTGTCAACAAGTCATCTGCATTTGGCAAAATTCCACTCCAGATTCGATCACGTGCTTCAATATCTTTTAATTCACGAACCTGACGCCAAAATGCAGTTGCCTCACGTGCAAGGCGTGGTGAAACTTGTAATCCTAAGAGCGAAGAAAAAAGCTGTTGTGCTGGCGCCGACGTTGCACGTCGACGACGTAATGTCTCCTGTAAAGCATTTAAGTTTGGTAGGCGATCTCCTGCAGCTAATGTAACTACTTCTTCACTCCAGCCATCTATTAGTGCAAGTGCAGTCTCTAACTTTGTCAGTGCCGCGCGCTGTGCAGGTGTTTCTTGTGGAGTAAAAATCCCGCTATTGAGTGCGATGTTTAAACTTTCTGGATTGTTCGGATCAAATCCACCGCCCTGTTCAAGAGCGCGTTGAGCCTGCTCCTGAATTGCTTCCATATCAATGTTAATTCCTTTGCCGTAATCAGTAATTGCAGTACGGATGTATGCAACTAGCCATGGATTATGAGAAAACAAACGTGCAACTGATGCTTCGCGAAGTGCGTGGAAGATTTGAACTTCTTCTAGGGCAATATCTAGTTCTGTCGACCATTCACGAATATTTTCTGGAACAAGTGCTGGGTATGCAGGATCAAGTAGGGGAAGACCCACATCATGTGCGCCAGTAACTTTTGATGCTAAAGCACCTATTGCTTGTCCTAACTGTGTAGCGATCAATGAACCAATAAAGGATTTAAGTAGGAGTGAAATCATCTCTACAGGCAGGGCCATGGCTGGATTCTCATCACTGTGGTCAGAATCGGATTCACCTTCACCAAAAGAGGCTTTATCCAAAAGTTCACTAACTGCAGCGGCTAGACCGATTGCCAAAGGCTCTACAGAGCTTTGCCAACCAGGCAGCGTGGAGTCGATCCAATCAGTACGAGCCAACACAGCATTTCCCATTTGAGAAGGTTGGGAAACTTGCGGAAATAAGACTGCTTCATTGAGCCACAACTCGGCAATTGAAAATGCCTGTTGAATTTGAGCCACATCGGTTTGGCCAACGGGAGCCGAACTTTGCGATGTCGTGAATTTTTTGGCAACGTCACGGACAATATTTTTTGGCAAAGCTTCATCCGAACCTGTGAATCCAGGTCCATTAATTCCTAGCATCGAAAACTGTTCTTGGATCTGTTTCTGCATCTGCGCCATCATGGCGGCAAAATCCACAGGTTCTTCAGAACCGTCTGAGTCGCCAGGGGTAAAGCCAAAGTTTGCCATCTCTTAATCCTCCCAGTCTTAGAACAATTCTGCATTCTCATTCATTCCCGATTAAGTCACCTTTGTATTACGGCTCACAGCACGCTTACTCTTTCAATCCTTAGTAAGGTAGGCACATGTCTAATGCATTTTTAGCTCTTATCTGGTGGGTTGTTCCCGCTATTGGACTTATCGGTGCCCTTGGATACGTATTGTGGGTTACAAAGTTTCAGAGCAAGTTTCAACATGAAACAAAAAGATCTGTTGATCGCTTTCAACGCTTTCAAGATTCTCTCCGCGATACTCAAGCGCGAGAAGTTAACGCAGTTAATAACTCAATCTCCACCGAACTCCCAAAACTTTTTGATCAAGAAGAAATTGAACGCGATACCATTGCAAACAATCGTGATGCCCAGCCGAAACCAACGCAACAATAGAGATCTAGCGCTGATTACCTAATGCGATTTTCACCATTGCCCCGCTTGGTAACTATTACTTTAGGACTTTTCTTTTTACTTGCCACAATTGCGCCCCTACCTTTTGCAATTGTTTTGCCCGGAGAGGCACAGAATATTTTTAAAGGTGTGATCACAATAAAATCAACTGAAAACTATCCAGCAACAGGTCGAATAGATTTGATGTCGATTCGTGTGACTAATCCAGATTCTTGGATCTTTGGACCTGAGATAATTTACTCATGGATTAGTAGTGAGCGCTCTGTTTATCCAAAATCTGCAATATTTCCACCTGGTACTAGTTCTAAAGAAGAGCGCAAGCAGGCAAAGGCCGAGATGGTTAGTTCTCAGGATAAAGCGATATTTGCTGCGGTGAATTATTTACAATCAAACCCAAAGATTATGGCCCCCCAATCTTCATCTGCAGGGGAAGCAGAAAGTATTGGAAAAGAGCGAGCCAATAAACTGGAAACAAAAAACATTGAATTTAAAGTTAAGGAAACTGGTGGCCCAAGTGGCGGTCTAGTTTTTGCAATTGCATTAGTAGAACTTTTGACTGAGAAAGATGTTTTGCAAGGAGATCACATCGCAGGAACTGGAACAATTAATTCTCGCGGAATAGTCGGTGGGATCGGTGGCATTAATGAAAAAATCGCATCAGCCCAAAAAGTAGGAGCTACATTATTTTTTGCTCCAGTCAGTAATGCCTCTGAGATCGCAAATGTCCCAGCCGGCATTAAGGTTATTACCGTTGCTACCTTGGCTCAGGCAATTTCCTACTTAGAGAACAGCAAAAAGTAGTAAAAATCCACCCAACGATAGTTCTAAACCCCCAGAGGGTTAGAGATTTTTGGACTTGAAGGTGCGCATGGGTGCGATAGTTTTCTCCCATGACTAATACCCCACAGTTCCAACGCCCCAACTTCCAATTTAAGGGACGAAAGAGTCCACTTGCATTGACCTTTGGAATCCTTGTAGTTCTTGGAATTCTCTTCACTGCCTTAAGTGGTTTTTATGCAGATTGGTTGTGGTTTAAGTCAGTTGACTTCACAAGCACGTGGTCAACAATTCTGGGTACTAAAGCTTTTCTCTTTGTTATCGGTGGATTACTAACCGCTCTTATTGTGATGGCGAATGTATTTATCGCCTATAAGCGCCGACCACTCTATGTAACAATGATGGTTGAATCAGATAATCTAGAAAGATATCGCTCACAAGTAGAGCCAATCCGTAAAGGTCTATTCATCGCATTAAGCGTTGCTCTGTTTTACTTTGCTGGCTCTGCATCATCACAGTTGTGGAGTACATGGTTGCTATTTCAGAACTCAACAAGTTTTGGCGTAACTGATCCGCAGTTCAACATGGATATCTCATTTTTTGCTTTCCGTTTACCTTTTTGGCAATCATTAATTTCTTGGGGAATTACCACCACAGTTCTTGCAATTATTGCATCAGCAATTGTGCATTATCTCTACAGTGGTATTCGTCTTCAGGTTCAACAAGATCGCACAACTGTTGCCGCACGTGTGCAGCTTTCAGTACTACTAGGTGTGGTCGTACTACTTAAGGCAGTTGCTTACTGGTTTGATAGATACGCACTTGCTCTTAAAGAGGGCCGTTTAATTACAGGATTAACGTATACAGATGTCAATGCTGTTTTACCTGCAAAAGCCATTTTGACTGGTATCGCATTAGTTTGTGCGGTTCTATTCTTTGCAACAATTATTCGTAAATCTTGGATATTGCCTGCAGCTGGCACAGCACTTCTCGTTGTCTCCTCGGTTTTATTCGCTGGTCTCTATCCAGGAGCAATTCAACAGTTCCAGGTCAAGCCAAGTGAGTCTTCTAAAGAAGCGCCATTTATTCAAAGAAACATTGACGCAACCCGAGCGGCTTATGGGATTTCAGATGTAACTGTGACTGATTATCAGGCAACCGCTTCAACTAACTCGGGTCAACTTGCAAATGATGCTGCCACTATTGCAAATATTCGTTTGATGGATCCAAATGTTCTTTCCTCAACATTCCGCCAACTTCAGCAGATTCGCCCGTATTACAGTTTCCCTCAAACTTTGGATATCGATCGTTACACAGTAAATGGTGTAAAGCGCGATGTAGTTGTCGCAGCTCGTGAACTAAATATTGTTGGTAATCCTTCACGTAACTGGATCAATGATCACCTTGTTTACACACACGGTTTTGGTTTTGTTGCGGCCTTCGGAAACGAGCGCGACGCAGATGGAAAGCCATCATTTACAGTTGGTGACTTGCCACCAAAAGGCGCTTTAGGTGAATTCCAACCACGTATTTATTTTGGTGAAAATGTTCCTGATTATTCAATTATTGGTGGAGTCAAAACAGATACACCAGTGGAGTTTGATTATCCAGATGACTCTTCACCAAATGGCCAGAGAAACTACACTTACACAGGTAAAGGTGGAGTTCCAGTTGGTTCTCTTCTAAACAAGGCAGTATTTGCACTTAAATATCAAGAGCAAAGAATTTTGCTATCTAACTTGATCAACAAAGATTCAAAGATTCTCTTTGAAAGAAATCCTCGTGATCGCGTTGCAAAGGTTGCTCCATGGCTAACTCTTGATGGAGATCCATATCCAGCACTTGTTGATGGAAAAGTCCTCTGGATTATTGATGGCTATACAACAAGTGCGGGCTACCCATACTCACGCAGAACAGTACTTTCAGATGCAATTAATGACACTGTCACTACAAACACTGGTGCATCTGCATTACTTCGAAATCAAAGCATCAACTACATTCGAAACTCTGTTAAAGCTACTGTAGATGCCTACGATGGAACAGTTTCCCTTTACACATGGGATGAACAAGATCCTGTTTTGAAAACTTGGGCAAAAGCATTTCCAAATGCACTACTTCCAAAGAGTGCAATCTCTGAGCAATTAATGGAACATGTCCGCTACCCAGAAGACCTCTTTAGAGTTCAGAGAGAAATCTTGAGCTCCTACCATGTTAGAAGCGCAGAAGCTTTCTATGGTGGACAAGATTTCTGGCGTATCCCTCGCGATCCATCAACATTTGGAGCTAACGCCGGTGCACAACCACCGTATTACTTAACACTTCAAATGCCAGGAACTAAGGCTCCTGTCTTTTCATTAACGACTCCATTTGTACCTCGTGGAGGACGAGAGAACCTGTCTGCATTTGCAGTTGTGAACTCAGATGCCGGTCCAGATTATGGAAAGATGTCGGTATTACAGCTTCCAAGAAATACAAACATTGCTGGCCCTTCACAGGTAGCATCAAACTTTGAAGCAAAACCTGAAGTTGCAAACTCGCTGTCCCTTCTTCGCCGAGGTGGATCTGATGTTGTTCTGGGTAACTTGTTAACGCTGCCGGTAGGTGGCGGCTTACTCTACGTTCAACCAGTTTATGTACAGGCCACAGCTAACACATCTGCATATCCACTTTTGCAGAAAGTGCTGGTTTCATTCGGTGATCAAATTGGATTTGATGACACATTAAAGGGTGCACTTGATCAAGTGTTCTCTGGAAATTCTGGAACTTCTGCAGGTGGCACAACAACTGGCGGAAGTACAGGATCAACAAACAATTCTTCTCTTGCTAATGCATTAGCTAGTGCAAGGGCTGCATACCAAGATGGATTAGCAGCACTTGCTAATGGAGACTTTGCTGCTTATGACAGAGCACAAAAGCGATTGAAATCTGCAATCGATGCAGCGATCAACGCACAATCCAGATAAGGAACAAATTCACTATTCACAATTTGATCTTTGTGCATGGATTTGGCCTTTAACTAAGTGTTCCAATAGGATTGCTCTACCGACGCGGGGTGGAGCAGCTCGGTAGCTCGCTGGGCTCATAACCCAGAGGTCGTAGGTTCAAATCCTGCCCCCGCTACTAGTACAAGAAGTGAAAAAAGGACCCATATGGGTCCTTTTTTTATGGAAACAAATATTCAGTGTTTACTTGATGCGAAGAGAATTTGTTACAACAAGAACACTACTCGCAGCCATTGCAGCAGCTGCATATAAAGGTGTGAGTAAGCCAGCAGCTGCTATTGGAAGCCCAATCACGTTATAGATCAAAGCCCAGCCCATATTGAGGCGAATTATCTTTATGGTCTTTGTTGAAAGTTTTAATGCTTCGATGACGTTATTGAGACCAGTTTGCATCAACGTAATGTCGGCGCTATTGATTGCAGTATCAGTACCTGTACCCATTGCCATTGAAAGATCAGCGGCTGTGAGTGCAGCGGCATCATTGATTCCATCGCCAATCATTAAGACTGTGTGTCCTTCGGACTTAAGCCTTTGCACGATCTCTAACTTAGTTTCAGGTGTTGCATGGGAAACTACATAGGCCGAATCAATACCAACAGCTGATGCCACATTTGCTGCAACCTGCGTGCTATCTCCCGTTACAAGCCAAGGTGTAATACCGCGCGCGCGAAGAGATGTAACTGTTTGAGCAGCATTGTCTTTGAGTTGATCTCCCACTGCAAAGACTGCTAGTGCAACGCCATCCCATGCTAAAACGGCAACCGTGAATCCATCTGCCTCACCTTGCTCAATTGCAGATTTGATTGACGGATGAAAAGCTGTCGCGCTGTGAGCTACAGCTGCAGGAGAGCCAATTAAAACCACTGGAGAGAGATCTGCGATTCGAACACGACCTGCAGCACCGGCACCTGGTGTTACAGAAAAGTCACTTACTTCACCTTTACTTGCTCCATTTGATTGTGCGTACTTAGAAATTGAAGAAGCAACTGGATGAGAATCAAGTGACTCAATTGCCAACGCCGAGGCGAGAATATTCTTTTCGGTAAGTATTGAAGCAAATGATGCTCCTAGAGTTTTACCTGCATCTAGCGAGATTGTTGACTGCTGTACATTCATTACACCCTCAGTAAGGGTCCCAGTTTTATCAAATAAAACGGTGTCAACTTTTCGTGCTACTTCTAACGTTCTAGGTTGGCGAATGACTATTCCGCGCAACGCGCCTCGCCCCGAAGCAACAAGAAGGGCAACAGGAGTTGCCAAACCAAGTGCACATGGGCATGCAATCACTAAAACCGTAATTGCAATTGAAATCGATTTCGTTAGCGATGAACCCGTGAAATACCACCCAGCAAATGTTCCAATTGCCAATACTGTAACTATCGGTACAAAGACAGCACTAATACGATCTGCTAGTCGTTGAATTGGCGCCTTAGTTCCCTGGGCCGTAATAACCATCGATGTAATGCGGGCTAATTCCGTATCACTCCCAATTCTTGTTGCCCTAACAATCAAGCGACCGTTGTGATTAAAAGAGGCTCCAATAACCTGAGATCCTGGGCCAACATTAATTGGCTTTGATTCTCCTGTTAACATCGAATTATCAACAGAGCTTTCTCCGCTAACAACGACACCATCTGTTGCTATGCGATCGCCAGGGCGGACTTCAAACTCATCGCCAATCTGTAATTGATCAATGGAGACGATGAGCGGAAAACCCCCACGAATAATTGTTACATCTTTACTGCCGAGTGCTAGTAGTGATGAAAGAGCACTACTAGCTTTAGCTTTAGCTCGTGTTTCTAAATAGCGACCAAGAATCACAAAGAAAATTACTCCTGCAGCAACTTCGGTATAAACATCGCCGACGCCTGTTGAATTTGCATAAATTGACCATCCGAATGCTGCAAGTGAGCCCATTGAAATCAAATTATCCATAGTCGGATGGAAAAGATTACGTAGCGCAGCTTTATGAATTGGATATGCAACAAAGATAACTACAGGCGCACTGAGGGCGATAACTGCCCATGCAGTCGGAGAATAAAGAGGATGTGCAAGAGCAAAATAATCAAGTGCCTCATGAATCCACATATCAATCTGATGATGCCAACTCATGACCATGGAAATTGCAACTGCAGGAATAGCAAATATTGATGCAAAAAATAGCGCGCGTGCCGATTTTTTACTGTGAAGTGTTATGGATTGTGCATCAGCTACAAGTGTTGCTGAATAGCCAGCTTTTTCTACAATCTTAATAAACCCTTTGGCATCCATCTCTGCAGGTGCCAATATGTGTGCTGTCTCTGTTGCAAAATTTACCGTAGCACTAACACCTTCGATTGAGTTAAGAGCTTTTTCAACGGTATTTACACAGGATGAACATGTCATTCCCTCTATTGAAAGAGTTGTCGGTTCAAGTGGTGTGCTCATGGATTAACTCCATTAACAACTTCATTGTGTAGCAATCCATTAGTAGAGATTGCGCTACTTCCAAAGGGGCCATTGCGACCAGAGATGTCAGTGAAAATACCACCAGCTTCTCGAACAATGATTTCTAACGCTGCCATGTCCCAAAGTGCCAAAGAAGGTTCTATAGCAACATCTATGGAACCTTCCGCTACCAACATATGTGACCAAAAATCACCGATCGCACGTGTTCGCCAAGCAGAGTTCAGCATTTTTTGGAATGGCTCTAACCTAGAACCCCATCCAACAAAATCAGAGTATGAAATAGATGCATCAGAGATTGATGAGACTTTGGAAACCTTAATTCTCTTTTCTAGTGATTCATTTGAATCTAAATCTTCATTCATCTCATCGTGTGAATAGAATCGAACATAAGCACCAAGCTCGCGTGCAGCTGACCATCTACGAGAAAGTGCTGGAGCGCTAACAACTCCAACAATTACTTCCTCAACACCTGAAGAATCAATCTCAACGAGTGCAATCAACGTAGCCCAGATTGGAACTCCGCGCATAAAATTTTTAGTTCCATCAATTGGATCAATTACCCAATAACGAGAGCTTGCACCTTTATCACTTCCAAACTCCTCTCCCACTAAGCCGTCTTCGCTTCGGTGCATTGAAATCGCCTCACGAATTGCTGTTTCTACAGCGCGATCTGCATCGGTTACTGGGGTTGAATCTGGTTTAGTTGAAACAACTAAATCCTGTGCCTGATATCTGTCAAGTGAAATTGCATCAGCTAAATCGGCAAGTGCATGTGCAAATGCAAGATCATCTTTTAGGTCAGTGGACACGTGCGAGTTGCTCATAATGCTTAAAGTCTAATCCTCTATAGAAGCAGGGGCGGCATCTTTAACGGCTAATAACGAGCGGAGACTTGCCAATCGCGCAGTTCTATGAGGATTTGCAATTCCCTCAGGGCTAGCCCACGCATCAAGTTTGCATGTTTCTTCTGCATGCGAGCAATTAGAAAGACAGTTTGCTGCAACTTCTGATAAATCACTAAATGCATCAACAATCTTTTGATTATCAATATGTGACAGGCCAAATGCACGGATACCTGGGGTATCAATAATCCAACCGTGGTTGTCTGTAGCTGTGGAACTCTTTAATGCAAGTGCAATTGCACTTGATGATGTATGTCGGCCTCGTCCGGTTGCCTCATTCACATCTCCAGTAAGTCGATCAGCGTCTGGAACAAGTGCGTTGATCAACGTTGATTTTCCAACACCCGAGTGCCCAACAAGTACTGAGATTTTGCCATCTAAAACCTTATGTAAGTGAGCTAGATCTTTCTCTCGTGAACTTGACTTGATTGCTGTTGGAATTATCTCTACATCAAGCTCTGAATACTCTGCTAGAAAATCTGGAACCTTATTCAAATCAGTCTTTGTAACTACAACCTTAGGGACAATTCCTTCAGTAAAGGCCGAAACAAGAAAGCGATCAATAAGCCCACGACGGGGTTCTGGATTTGCTGCAGCAACAACAATTATTAATTGATCTATGTTTGAAACAATAGTTCGCTCTACTTGTGCAGAATCATCAACTGTTCGACTAAGAGAGTTTCGTCTATCCTTCACGCTTACTATCCGAGCCAATGAGCCTTCATCGCCAGATACATCACCAACTAATGAAACTTGATCTCCAACAACGACAGATTTTGGTCCGAGTTCTCGTGCACGCATGGCAGTAACTATTACGCCGTCTTCGGTTATACATGTTTGACGACCGCGGTCGACAGTTGTTACTAATGCGAAAATTGCATCTGAATGTGAAGGCCTGTCTTTGCTTCGAGGACGGGTACTTCTAGAAGGACGCACACGGGCATCTGATTCATCGTATTCGCGGGGCGTCATACTAAAAGAGATCTCCAAAGACCTGGAAAATCAGGCAAGGTTTTACGAGTTGTTTCAATGTTTTCTACTTCAACATCTTTAACAACTAATCCAAGTACTGCGCCAGCAGTAGCTAGTCGATGATCATCGTATGTGTGAAAAACTCCACCATGAAGTGGCGCAGGGTTTATACGTAAAGCAGATTCTTCTTCTACTACATCTCCACCGAGCGCGTTTATTTCTCTTGTTAATGCAGCTAAACGATCGGTTTCGTGTAATCGAAGATGACCGATATCTCGTAAGTAAGAAGGTGAGTTGGCAAGGGCGGCGAGTGCAGCAATTGATGGTGTTAACTCTCCAACATCATGGAGATCAATATCAATTCCGTTTAACTGACCATTTCCGGTAACGGTTAACCCTTTTTCATTTATGGCAACAGTTGCACCCATTGAAGTAAGAATTGTTCGAAGTTGATCACCAGGTTGGGTTGTATTTGTTGGCCAATCAGCAATGGTGACGCTTCCTCCGCACACCATTGCAATTGATAGAAATGGCGCTGCATTTGAAAGATCCGGTTCGATTACTACATCGCATCCATGTAACTGACTTGGTTTCACACTCCACGTTTGTTGTTTTGAATCAACATCAACTGTGCCACCAAACTGGCGCACCATCTCAACTGTCATCTCAATGTGAGGCATAGAGGGCAACGTCGGTCCTTTGTGTTGCACAATAAGTCCATCTTTAAATGATGGAGCAACCAATAAAAGCGCAGATAAGAACTGACTTGATGCACTTGCATCAATGGTTAGCTTGCCACCTTTGATCTGCCCATTGCCTTGCACAGTAAGAGGAAGGCTGTATCTATTTTCGTGATCAAGAGAAATGCCAAGTTCTTCTAAAGCTTTAATTACTGGACCTAATGGACGTTCATAGGATCGCGGATCACCATCAAATGAAACTTCACCCTTTGCAAGTGCAGCAAGTGGGGGTAGAAATCGCATAACAGTTCCTGCGTTTCCAACATCGATTCTAGAACCGCCTGTAAGAGGCCCTGGTGTAACTTTCCACTGTAGTTCTTGCTGCCCATTTACTTCAACAATAGATTCTTCAATACCAATTCCAAGAGACTTTATTCCCGCAACCATTAGTTGGCTATCTCTGGAAACAAGAGGACGGCGCAAAATAGAAGGAGAGTTCGCTTGTGCGGCCAAAATCAGAGCGCGATTGGTAACAGATTTAGAACCAGGAATCACAACGCTTAACTGCACCGGTGTAGCCCCACGGTAAATGGAAGGCCAGTTAGTGTTGTGTGTCATCGGTACATTCTAACCCCTGTCTATGATGCCAAGGATTGAATAATGAAAACGCCTTATGCCTGCGCTACCCTTGAATTATGTGTGGCAGATACGCGCAAACGGCCGATATGCGCGAACTTATGGAGCAATTTGAAGTTTCTGGAACAGCTCCGCAAAAAAGCCTGCCATTAAATTGGAATATCGCACCTACAAATCCAATCTATATTATTAGGGGAACATCGCCTGATCTTGCAACTGTTTCTTGGGGTTTAATCGCTCCTTGGTTAAAAACTTCGGTTGATGCAAAAAACTCACAATCTCGTGCAATTAATGCGCGTAGTGAATCTATTTTTGAGAAACCAACATTCAAAGATGCTTTCCGAACTACTCGCTGTCTTATTCCAGCTTCTGGATATTACGAGTGGGCAACAGCGTTAGGTAAGTATCCACCCAAACAACCTTTTTACATCTGTGCAAAAGATGACAAGCAACTATCGATAGCTGGAATTTGGAGTAGTTGGGTTGGGTCTAGTGGAGAAATAATTGAAACAGCTTCGATAATTACTCAGGAAGCTCAAGGTCAACTCGAAGCAATTCATAGTCGAATGCCGGTTTTTATGCCCAAAGATCGCTGGCAACAGTGGTTGGATCCCAAAGAAAATAATGTAGATCGTCTGAAATCATTGATGGTTGTTGAGCGCCCTGATTTACTGGTGCAGGCCCGCCCAGTTTCACATGCTGTTAACTCAGTTGCCCGAAATGGAAAAGAGTTAACGGTAGAAACACCTCTTGGGGAGCCAGAAACTCTCTTTTAGCGATAGTGTTTTACGTGATGTCAATGGACTTAGTTAAAGAAAGCTCGGCGGACCGCGCTGTCCGCTTTGAGCGCGATGCCCTTGTCTTTACTAACCAGTTATATGCAGCCGCCTTGCGATACACAAAAAATCCTGATGATGCAAAGGATTTGGTTCAAGATACTTATTTAAAAGCTTTTTCATCTTTCCATCAATTTGAAGAAGGTACTAATTTAAAGGCCTGGCTTTATCGAGTATTAACTACGACGTTCATTAATACATATAGGAAAGATCAGCGACGTCCACAACTTTCATCCGGAGAAATAGAGGATTGGCAATTAGCCGATGCGGCTTCTCATACGAGCGATCTAGGAAAATCGGCAGAAGTGGAAGCTCTAGAAAACTTGCCAGATAGTGATATCAAACGTGCATTACAAGATATTCCCGAAGAGTTTCGAATCGCTGTCTACTTGGCCGACGTTGAGGGGTTTTCCTATAAAGAAGTTGCCGAAATTGTAGGCGTACCGACAGGCACGGTCATGTCTCGCCTTCACCGGGGAAGAAAACAGCTGCGAGAACGGTTAACAGAGTATGCAAAGGATCTTGGATACACCACTGACAAGAAGTCGGGGGCTAAGCCATGAGCGCACACTATGAGATTGCATGTAATGAAGTCTTAAACTCATTTGTTTTAATTATTGAGGGATACATCGAAGTTCCTCAGTTAAATGAAATTGAAATTCACTTGTCACAGTGCCCATCTTGTGAATCTGAACTAAATCATGAGCAAGCAATGCGCACACTGATGCAAGAAACGCTGCGCAGAACCTGTAATGAGCAAGCACCTGATGATCTACACGATGCTATTTTCCGTCAAATTCATGGGAAAACTGCGGGTGCTTTTACAGAGGTTGTGACCCAATACAGCATGACTGAAATATCTATTGAGATTGATGAATTTGGTCAAATAGAACATCGTGAGATTCGAATAGAACATAGTGAAGAGATTGTGGTTGTTAATAATCCTTTAGATCCAGATTTACACGATGGACAGGATAAATAGTAATGCAGTTCTCAGATGAGGTTCTAGGAGCAGTTGGGCTAACAGAAATGATTGTTAGGCCAGGGGACACATCATTGGCAATTGGAATTGGCGACCTACCAATAGCCTCTCCCTCACAACTGATCAACTTAATGGAGCATGCTGCAATTCTTTCTTTAGATTTATATCTTGAACCTGGACAGACAACGATTCCGGTAAGCACCGAGTTTCTATCTCTATCTCCGGCAAGTATCGGTGCTGAACTACGAGCAACTTCACGCGTAATAAATGTTGAAGGAAAAGAGTTAACTTTTGAATGTGAAGTCTATGAACATGATCGTCAAATAGCAGCTGGCTTACTAAAAAGATCAGCGGTGGAGCGAGTATCTTTCCTCGCCCGCACCGCTGCGCTTAATTTGATGAGTGAATCACCAAATAATTAAAATTAAGCTTTCTTTGTAGCCCAGAAAATCTCTGCGATTTCGTCAATTTTTGCAATTAACTTGTCTGCTACTGCAACATCTTGTGTGCCCTTTGTACCTGCGGCGCCAGCTAACTTGGTTGCATCATTAAAGAGTGTATGTAGCTGTGGGTAAGCCTCAAAATGTGGTGCCTTAAAGTAATCGGTCCACAGAACCCATAGGTGTTCTTTTACTTGATGTGAACGTTCTTCTTTGATCGCCACAGAACGTGATCGAAAATCAGCGTCGCTATTTGCTGCGTACTTTTCCATGCAAGCTTTCACTGACAGCGCCTCAATTTTTGCCTGCGCTGGGTCATAAACACCACATGGAAGATCGCAGTGTGCGTACACGGTTGTTTTTGGTGCAAACATTTCGGTCTCCTTTAATTGAACTTCAGGTGAGAGACTACCGCCCATGAGCAGATTTGGCACAGTCAAGGTAGCAGGGGCATCAATGGCACCTACCTATAAGGATGGGGCCTGGTTATTTGTCCGGTGGTTCAACACTTCTCCTGAGAAAAACTTTAGCAATGGGCTCATAGGAAAAATCTACGTAATTGAAAAACGTGAACGCCCAGGAATTTTCCTTGTAAAAAGACTTAAAGATGTCAAAGAGAGCATGTATTGGGTTGAGGGAGATAACGAGAAAAGTACTGACTCACGAGTGTGGGGCTGGATTAATGAGGATGAGTTAGTTGGTCAAGTAATTTTTGCTTTAAAGAAATAACTTAACGCGTAAAAGCTTCAAGTAATAATGCTTTCTGTTCATCCTCATGAAGGTGATGACTTCCAGTAGCTGGAGAGGCAGTAGCTCTGCGAGAAATTCGGCGAAGAGTTCGTGCTCCAAATCCACGACCGCCATGTGCATCAGAAGTTCGAAGCGCAATATGTGACCATGGTCCTTGATTTGCAGGCTCGTCTTGTACCCATAACAGATTGGCATTTGGATGCTTGTTTGCTTCAGCAACCATTTCATCAATTGGAAGTGGATAGAGAAGTTCTACTCGAACAATTGCTGTTGAGTTTTCTCCCATTTTTGCGCGCTCTGCAACTAAGTCGTGATAAATCTTTCCAGAACAGAAAATTACACGTGATGCATTACTGACAGTGGGATCACCAATAACTGGTTGGAAATAACCGCTAGTAAAATCACTAAGAGATGATGCTGCAGCCTTTAGTCGAAGCATCGATTTAGGAGTAAAGACAATCAATGGACGACGAGTTGGGTTCTTAGCGTGCCAACGAAGCAAGTGGAAATAGTTTGCAGGGCTTGCAGGTTGGGCAACAGTCATGTTTTGTTCGGCGCACAACTGTAAATATCTTTCAATACGAGCAGATGAGTGATCTGGTCCTTGACCTTCATAACCGTGAGGCAAGAGTAAAACTAATGAAGATCGCTCGCCCCATTTTTGCAACGCTGAAGAAATAAACTCATCGATCACAGTTTGGGCACCGTTTGCAAAATCTCCGAACTGGCCTTCCCATAGAACTAATGCTTCTGGGCGCTCAAGACTGTAACCATATTCAAATCCCATGGCAGCGTATTCGCTAAGTAGTGAGTCAATAACGAAGAATTGGTTTTCATCGCTAATGAGTGAACGAAGAGGTGTCCATTCATTTCCATTTTCTTTGTCAATGATGACTGCATGGCGATTTGAGAATGTTCCACGACGTGAATCTTGACCAGCAAGTCGTATCGGATGCCCTTCTTTAAGAAGGGATCCAAAAGCAAGCATTTCTCCGGTGGACCAATCAATTGTTGCATCGTTAAGTGACTCAACTCTTTTCGCCAACTGTGGAGTCAATTTAGGATGAACATGGAAGCCTTCTGGAACTGCAGATTGAGTTGCTGCAATCTCACGAGCAACGCTCTCTGGAATTGCAGTCTCGATTGCCGTTGGATCAGGAGGCACGGGAGCCTTGAAGTTAGCATCAGAATTGAAATCAGTATTGGTTAATGATGCAAATACAGATTCGAGCTGAACCTGATAATCACGTGCGATCTCTTCGGCCTCTACAGGTGTGATGTCGCCGCGACCGACCAAGGCCTCTGTGTAAAGGGTGCGAGTTGATCTCTTAGCATCTACTAATTTATACATCAATGGCTGAGTAAAGCTTGGTTCGTCACCTTCATTGTGACCGCGGCGGCGATAGCAAATCATGTCAATGACAACATCTTTATTAAATGCTTGACGATATTCAAAAGCTAATCGTGCTACCTGAACACATGCTTCTGGATCATCACCATTTACGTGGAATACAGGTGCTTGAATTATTTTTGCAAAATCTGTTGAGTACTGGGATGTGCGAGAAGATTGTGGCCCAGTTGTAAAGCCAACTTGATTGTTGATAACGATATGAACGGTTCCACCTGTTCGGTAACCACCCAAACCTGACATCTGAAGCACTTCAGCATTAACGCCTTGTCCTGCAAAGGATGCATCTCCATGCAAAAGTACGGGCAGAATTGAAAATGCATTCTTAATGTTGAGTCGATCTTGTTTTGCTCGAACAATTCCTTCAAGCACTGGGTTAACTGCCTCTAAGTGAGAAGGATTTGCTGCCAAATAAACTTTGGTTTGAGATCCAGATTCAGCTGTAAAGACACCTGATGTGCCTAAGTGATACTTAACGTCACCAGATCCGTGGATTTCATTTTCAGCATAATGGCCTTGGAACTCTTGAAATATCTGCCCTGCTGATTTGCCGGCAACGTTTGCTAATACATTAAGGCGTCCACGGTGTGGCATACCAATACAAACTTCATCCAAACCTTTTTCAGCAGCTGCTGAAATAACTGCATCAAGAAGTGGAATAACTGATTCTCCACCTTCTAGAGAGAAACGCTTTTGTCCAACAAATTTTGTATGAAGGAATGATTCAAAAGCCTCTGCACTGTTTAATTTGCGCAAAACGCGTAACTGTTCTTCACGCGGCAGCTTGGCATAACCCACTTCGACACGCTCTTGAATCCATTGACGCTCTTGCGGTTCTTGTATGTACATGTATTCAACGCCAACTGATCGGCAATATGCATCACGGAGAATTCCTAGAATTTTACGAAGTGGCATGAACTTCTTGCCACCAAAGCCACCGGTTGCAAACTCGCGGTCAAGATCCCAGAGAGTTAATCCGTGTGTGACTACGTCAAGATCTGGATGAGATCGTTGCATATAAACCAATGGATCTACATCTGCAATCAAATGACCAAATGTGCGATAGGCCTGAATTAACTGCTGAACACGTGCAGTTTTATTGATCTCTTCGTCTCTAGTAAATGCAAAATCTGAAGACCATCGAATTGGTTCATATGGAATGCGAAGTGCAGCAAAGATTTCGTCATAAAAACCTTCGGCGCCCAGCAGATATTCATGCATGCGTCGCAAGAAATCACCTGACTGTGCACCTTGAATGACTCGGTGGTCGTAAGTACTTGTCAGAGTAATGACCTTGCTAACTGCCATATTGGCGAGTGTTTCTTCACTGGCACCTTGGAACTCTGCTGGGTAATCCATTGCACCAACGCCAAGAATTAAACCCTGACCTTGAACAAGTCGTGGAACTGAATGAACTGTTCCAATAGTTCCTGGATTAGTAATCGACATAGTCGTTCCGGCAAAATCCTCAACGGCTAAAGTTCCAGAACGCGCCTTTTTAATAACTGCTTCATAGGCGCTCCAAAACTGTCCGAAATCTAACTCTTCGCAGCCTTTAACAGAAGGCACTAGTAATTGCCGTGAGCCATCAGGCTTTGCTAGATCAATCGCAATTCCTAAATTCATATGTTCTGGTTTACCGATCGCTGGCTTTCCATCGATCTCACCATAAAATGCATTCATCTCTGGCATCGCTCTAACAGCTTTAATCATTGCGTAAGCCACAATGTGTGTGAAAGAAACTTTGCCGCCACGTCCACGAGCTAAGTGATTATTAAGAACTATTCGATTATCAATCATTAACTTTGCAGGAACAGCGCGCACTGATGTGGCTGTTGGAACAGAAAGTGATGCCTCCATCGATTGAACAACGCGAGCGCCTACTCCACGAATTGGTTCTAACGTTGAAGCCGATGGCGTGATTAAAACTGGAACTGGCTTAACAATTGGATCAGCCGGTGTTGCAGGCGTTAATGCATTCTCGCGCACAACCGGTTGTGTTGATTGAGGTGTTGCTACTGGTTGGGAAACCTGTGCAGCTGGTGCTTGTGCCGCTGGTGCTTGCGGTGCTGCAACTTGTGGTGCACGTTGGGCAGCTTTTGGAATTGGTGGAGTTGGTGGTGTGTTCTTATTGGCCGAAGTATTTAGTCCAGCGGCAGAGCCAACAGCTGAAGCCGGTTTATTTGTTTTGAAGTACTCAATCCATGCAGGGTCTACAGAAGAAGGATCTGCCAGATAATGCTCGTACATTTCATCTACGAGCCAATCATTTGCGCCAAAATCCTGTGCCGACACTGGCAAGCTCCTTTTGCATTGACTAGGGTCTAAGCCTATAGGCAGTGGCCAGCATGCATAAACATTTGATTTCATAGCCTTCAGGGAGATTGGCCACAGTAATTCAGGCGCCATTTACCCCCAAAATACGGCACAGTTTGGCTATGGGATTAGCCGTAGTTACTGGTGCCAGTCGAGGCCTAGGTTTTGAAAGCGCTAAGGCTCTAGCAAGTGCAGGCTTTGATTTAGCCATGATCGCAAAAGATCCAACACGGCTATCTCTTGCTCAGCAGAAATTATCTGAGAGTTTTCCCAATCAGAAATTTACGACTTATCAGGTTGATCTAGAGGATATACCTGCCACCAGAGCGATCGCCGAAAAAATCACTTCTCAAGAACAGACCCCTGAGATTTTAATGATTGCCCATGGCGTTATGAGTGAAAAAATGTCTAAGACATTAAAGACTAACGATCATGAATGGCGACGAGTTATGTCAATTAACTTGGATTCTGTTTTCACTCTGGTAAATGCCTTGATGCCTGCAATGGTTGATGCCAGAAAGGGCCGAGTAATTATCTACTCAGCATGTTTGGGGAGAATGTCTGGTCCTGGAACTGCAGGCGGCCTTGCTCCTTATCGAATTAGTAAAGCGGGCGTAAATGCATTTGTAAGAAATCTAGCCCATGAAACAGGTCTTGGTTCGCGTGGAATTTTAGTTGATGCGATTTGTCCCAACCATTCAGCAACTGACATGGGAGGCCCTGATGCACCCCGCACTGCCCAAGAGGGTGCTGCAACTGCAAACTGGCTAGCTCTTCGCGAGTTTAATCCAGGAGATACAACTGGCGTTCTATGGGAAGACAACGAAATAGTTCCTTGGTAATTCCTAATGGTTTATAAAGCAACTATCTGTCTTTAAACATCAGTTGGAATCGCACGTAATGTTGCAACCAATGTTGTCAGTGCAAGTAGGGCTAATCCTGCAGCTACAAACCACAACTGTGCCTGCAACATATATGTAACAACACCTAGCGCAATCAGATTTGCTAGTACTGAAGGCGATCTTCCAAAGTACTTTCCTTTGCGATAACCAATAGCTGAAATAGCTAATCCACCCGAACCAAGAAGTGCAAACAAGAGCACACCCAATAGAGGTAACACCTCAAAGGAATCGGCAAAAATTGTTAGCCCTACTAACCACAACGCTAAAGCAAAAATCACTCCAGCCTCAAGGAACAGTAGGGTTGCCACTAGTGCGCGCGCTTTTGCTGCTTTGACAGAATCTGAGTTCACGAAGGGGAGTTTAACTTAAGCAGCACTCTCATCACGTTGCTTAGAGATCAAAGTCAGTTCAATTAACTCACCTTGGTCATCTCGTGCAGCAATTTCTTTGAGTGATGGACGACCAGCTTTACGCTTTTTAGCAATGATGCGACCATCTTCAAATAGTTCACCACCCCAAACGCCAGCAGGTTCTTGGCGAGATAAAGCCCCTTCTAAACACTGTGCGCGTACGGGGCATCCCCCACATAGTGATTTAGCTTGGGCAACTTCCATCTCGTCTTCAGAAAAGTAGAGTTCTGGATCGCTACTGTGACATGGCAAGTTAAATGAAGAGCCATCGCTGTAGGTGCCTGTTACGGCGTCTAAGCCAATCTTTTCATCTGCCCAGCCTGGTACTAATAGTTCACTGAAGAGAACGCTCATGTTCTCACCTCTTTTTTCTGGGAAATCATCTCTCCCTGTTGGCCGATTGTTATCGGGTACTGCTTCCGGTCTTTCTCTTATGGGTTATTTGTCGTTACTCGTGTGAGTTTTGTTCTTTATAGAAAAAGAAAAAGGGCTCCGAATCCTTGTGGATTCGAGGCCCTTGGCTTCTAGTTCTATATCGAATTAATCGATGGAACCACCATTGGCCTCTTGTCCGGCATAAAACGCTGCATAAAACGCAGGCTTTGAAGTATGCCAAGAAGACTTTTTGGTTGTATGAGAAGGAGTGATCGCAGCAGAACGCTGTGCGTTTGCTGTTACGAATGATGCGTTAGACATATTCGTTGACCCCTTCTCTCATCTTAACTACCCGCCATGGATAGTGAAGTGACAATGGTAAAGCATGGGCGACCTTACTTGCAAGGTGATTAATTTGAGCCCACAGAGCCTAAAAAGCTAGCTGATCAGCCCTGCCTCAACTAAAAATCGTGAGGGTTTTCCGCGATAACTAAGGTGCAGATCTTTCTTGGCCCGTGTAATTCCGACATAGAACAAACGTCTTTCTTCATCAATTGAGGCTTGGTCATTTGTGGTGCTGTTATTTTCTAAAGGCAATATGCCCTCGCTAGCACCCATAAGAATTACACGCTCCCATTCCAGGCCTTTTGCCGCATGTAAAGTTGCAAGAGTTGTAACTGGCATTGTTGGCGGGTTATTTTGACTCACCAAATCTTCTACTTCACGCAAGTATGTGCGCAAATTCTTAGGTGAAAATGAACTGTCGCTATCTAACTCTCGAGCCAGGTGTAAAAGTGCGGCAATTCCATCAATAGATCCACCAGTTAAAAATGGTTGGGCAAGGGTGCGAAGTTCATCAAGCCACTGAACTCCTTGTGTTGGAATAACTGATGCATTTCGAACCACTCGAAGAAATTCACGCACTTCTTTACGATCAAAAAAGCGTTCAGTATTTCGAACTTGATTTGGTAAGTTTGCAGCGTTCATAGCTTTTTCTAAACCATTAAGTTGGTTATTCGTTCTGGCCAATACGGCAATTTCTTGGGGCGGAACACCATCTTTAATTAGTTCAGTAATCTCTCGAATGATGCCAGCAATCTCTGCTGACTCATCGCTGTAGGCAGTGATCGTTGGTTTTGATCCATGCTCATTTACCGCAACTAACTCGTTACCCATGGCACCTTTGCGCAAAATACTATTTGCAGTGAATATGATTTCAGGTGTGGATCGATAGCCAGTTGTTAAGCGGATAACTTCAGCATCTGGGAATCTGTTTGTGAAGGAATTAAGGAAAACCGGTGTTGCTCCAGCAAAAGAGTAAATTGTTTGTGCAGGATCACCAACTACACATAATTCCTGGCGGCTTCCAAGCCAAGCATTAAGTAAACGCTGTTGCAGCGGGGAAACATCTTGATATTCATCAACAGTAAAGAAGCGATATTGATCCTGAACTCGCTCCCGTACTTCACGTTCTTGCTCGATCATGGCAGTGGTTAGAAGCAAGACGTCTTCAAAATCAATTGCTCTTTCTTGATGTTTAACACTTTCATAGGCGGTGTACACCTTTGCTAACTGTTCTGGATTAATGCGCGGTTTAACTGTGCGCTTCACAGATTCTGTTAAATAGTCCGAAGGTGCAATTTGTGAAACTTTTGCCCATTCAATCTCAGTTGCAATATCGCGTAGTAGATCACGGGATGCTATTGAAAGTTCGCCTTGAAGTTGAGCCCGCTTGATTGCCTCAGTTAAAAAGCTTGATTTTGTAGTGATTAGATCAGGCGTGCGACCACCGAAAACCTGAGGCCAAAAAAACGTTAACTGCTTTAACGCTGAAGCGTGGATTGTGCGTGCTGCAACCGATGGAACACCTAAAGATCGCAACCGTGCGCGCATTTCTCCTGCAGCGCGAGCAGTAAATGTAAGTGCAAGAACTTTATGAGGATCCATCGTTCCTATTGCGGCGGCATATGCGATTCGGTGAGTAATGGCGCGTGTTTTTCCGGTACCTGCACCAGCAATTACACAGACGGGTCCGCGAGTTGCAAGTGCAACTGCGCGTTGCTCGTTATCTAGAGCGTCAAGAATTTCTTCTGCCCGAACGTTGCCTACGGTCTCCACGATTGCTCGCCTTGCAAGTCGTTTCGTGAATAACCATCAACTCGCGTGTACCAAGATTCAATCATTCTTCTTGCTACTGAAATTCCTGGTGGCAACAAAATTTCACCGGATGCAACAGTCTGTTTCATTTCATCCCGACTAAGCCAACGCACTGCAGTTATCTCTTGACCATCTGGGCGCGCATCTTGTGGACGCTCAGCAAATGCTTCGAATGCGATCATGATTGATGCTGGAAATGGCCACGGCTGAGAAGTAATGTACTTTACTTGCGATGGATAAACTCCCGCTTCTTCAAATACTTCTCTGGAAACGCACTCTTCGAACGACTCACCTGTTTCAACAAAACCTGCAAATGTTGAGAAGCGCTTCTCTGGCCAAATTGGTTGATGGCCTAACAAAATACGATCTTCTGCATCTCTAACAAGTACGATAACTGCTGGATCAGTTCGAGGGTGATGTTGTGTTGAATCCTCGACACATACACGAACACTTCCTCCAAGATCGCTCACCGTTTGTGCCCCGCATTTGGAGCAATGCGTATGGTTTTCATGCCAATTAGCTAATCCAACTGCATGCATTGCAAGAGTTAAATCCTCGGCATCCAAATTGCCACCAACTTCACGCAATGTTTTGAAACCTTGGTACTTGTCTTTTTCAAAATCTCCTGAACCATCATCAATCGGCTGATTTATCCAGGTTGTACGCCAAGCAAAATATGGCTGATCATCATCACGACTAGTACCTAGAAAAAAACGCTCGCCTTCAATAAAGATGCCTAAAAGTTCTGAGACTGCAGGTGCATCGATAAAAGTTAAGGCATCGTTAGTGGCGCTAAGTCGGGCATCTACTAGCTGAATAATCTGAGCCTTCTTCCAGAGTTGCTCCAATTTTGCGGCATCGGTACGTAAATCGCTGCCACGATCAATTGGTGAAAGATTGAGTTCACTCATAGGAGACAACGCTACTAGCCTTAGGCCGTGCTCGTAACCTCATGGAATCTGCTCCATGCAATGGCCATTCCCCCAACAAACGACATTTTGGGTGACCAGATAAAGCTTGGCCAGGGGATGCTAAAAATTAATGCGGATGTAATAGGCGTGCAAGAAGTAGATGAAAAACTAGAAAGATCAGGAAAAATCTCGCAGGTTCGATTACTTGCAGAATCTATGGGAGCGGCGGACTGGGCATTTGCTCCAAGTGTCATTGGAACACCAGGATTTAAATGGCGCGCAGTAAGTAACGGTGATTTGGCAATTGTAACTAACGATAATTCTCCCACAAACAATGGAGCAGAGTTAGTTGGTGGTTATGGAATTGGCATCGCATCCAAGATTGCCGTCAAGCATTGGGATCGAATTGATTTAGGACGCTCAGTAATTGGTATGCCATTGATCATCCCAACAGAGGGAAAAGATGGAAAACAAAAAGCAAAACCAATTTATGTTGCAGATGAACCTCGGGTAGCACTTGCTGCAACACTTGAAAATGGTTGGACTGTGATAAATACTCATTTATCTTTTGTTCCATTTGTAAATCTCTTTCAGCTGCGAAAGATAAAACAATGGGCCAAACAACTGGGCAAAGAATATGGAACTCAAGTTTTAATCATTGGAGACTTGAATCTTCCAAAGGGTATTCCAGCAATTGGCTCCAGCTGGAATTCACTGATCACTCAAAATACATACCCTTCATGGGGTGCAAAAATTCAGTTTGACTACATTTTGAGTAACACGTTAAAAGCCGGTCAGTATGAAGTGTTAGAAACTGTCACGACCGGGATCAGTGATCATCTACCGATTCGCGTCAAGATCTGAGAAGCCTAGGACTAAAATTTCTTTACTACTTGCTCTGAACTTTAATGTCAGAGATTAGCTGAACAAGATCTGCTTCATTCAATAAATCTACTGGCTGATCAGTTATGCCAGTTGGAACGTAGTGAAAAGCTGCACTGACCTTTGAAAGTTCACATCCAGACAGCTTTGCCCACGCCAATCGATACATTGCTAGTTGAACTCGCGCAGATTCTCCTAATTTCTTTGAACCAGTTTTCCAGTCCACAACTTGATAACCATCTCCGTCTGAATAAATCGCATCTATTCGCCCTCGAATTAAAACTCCAGCAATTGTTGTTTCAAATGGGACCTCAACACGGACAGGAGTTCGTGATGCAAAACTGCTCTTGAGCCATGATGCTTTTAGGTTTTCTAATGTTGAGTCATCTTCTAATGGATCTAAATAATCTAAATACTCATCACCAAACAAAGTTGCCGCATCAGAAAACTCTCGCTCCACCCATAGGTGAAAAGCGGTCCCTCTGCGAGAATACTGATCTTGGCCACGTGGCATGGGTCTGCGAATATTGAGTGCAAGTGCAACTGGGTCTTCATGGAGAGCAACCAAAGTCGATGTTGAAAGTCTGGTTGGAAGAGCAACCTCGATTACATCTTTTTTTTGCAGCTGTTGCTCTGTGATTAGTGATTTGGCATCTAAAATCCAGGAATTTACTTCTTTATTTTCACTTTCCGTTAATGGTTGCTCGGCCACTTGATTAAAGAGATCAACTGCGGTGTTAAATTGTGACCTCTTCTCTCCTAAGTAATCACGGGGCCATTGGGCGCTCTGAGGATTTTCAAGAGTTGGATTTTCGTCGCCTTCTTCAGGTGCAGGAACATCTGAAATCAATAAGCCGCCATTACTACTAGCTGATGCTGCAATTATGTTGAAAATATTGCTAGGTACGACAGATCGTGAACCATCACGCCACCATGACGCCGTGCACAAAAGATGAGTCCTTGCTCTTGTTATTGCAACGTATGCAAGACGCATCTCTTCACGCATTTTGATGTGATCTACACATTGGGTGCCAAATGCTTTGATTGCTTTTGCTGCTTCGCTGTTCTTCTCAATCCCATCAAATGAAAATGTAGGAAGCTCTAGCGCGTCACCCCTTAGAGGAAATGGAACATGTTTTTCATTTTTCAACCAATTATCTGGATCGCTTTTGTTCACTCCAGGAAAAGTGCCCTCTGATAATCCCGGAACAGCAACTACATCCCATTCGGCACCTTTAGCCATGTGAACTGTGAGAATCTGAATCACATCGGTTCGCACTTCGGGTGCTCCAGCTTTAAGACCTGCCTCTTCATCCGATGCAACATCTAACCAATCTAGAAAAGCCGAAATAGATCCTCCTGATCGCTGAAATTTCGCGGCTTCATCTAAGAATCGATCTAGGTGCCTGCGACCAGTTTGTGAACCCTCACGCAGGACAATTTCTGTTTCTAGCGTTAAATAGTTTTCAATCTCGGTTATCAAATCAGTGATCTGTCCACCTGAATAGGCACGTAATCGTCGAAAATCCTGTGCAAAAACAACTAAACGTTGATATCCAATGTCGCTAAAGGGAAAGTGTTTTGCCAGAGTTATCTCATCAAGTGCATCAATGATCGAGCCGCTGAATTGATCGTCAGCTTCTAACTGCTCTGGATTTCCTGCAGCAATCTTTTTTATGAAACTCTTTGAATCAGCGTGAACTGATTTTGCTCGTTCTCGGCTAAATGAACCTAAAGCAGCGATGTCGCGTGGACCTAAATTAATTCGTGGACCAGTTAAATGGCGCATTAAAGAGGAACCAGCATCTGGATCTGTAATTATCTTCATTAAAGTAACAACATCGGCGACCTCTGGTATTTGGATTAGTCCACCAATTCCAATTACTTCAACAGGTAATCCTTGTTGGCGCAGAGCGATTTCGATTGCAGGAATCTGACTACGCTTTCTAACAAGGACCGCGCATGACTTCAAAGCAGCTGGATCCCATAGATTTTTAAAATACTCTCCAATTGCTGCAGCTTCGCTTTCAATCGTTTCATACACTCCATAAGAGAGTTCGCCAGCACCGGCACCGTCCCGTGCTTGAAGTTCTACAACTTGTTGCCCACCGCTGCTCTTAATCAGCTGACCCACTGCATTTGCTGCTGTCAGAATTATTCTGTCATTTCGAAATGTTGTTGGAAGTGAAAAAGTATGCGTTCCGTTTTGATTATCTATCTTTGGAAAATACTTTCCAAAAGATGCCATTGTCCCTGCTGATGCTCCGCGCCAGGTGTAGATGGCTTGAGAAGGATCGCCCACTGCCATGACTGGATGTCCAGCACCATATAGTGAAGAAAGCATTCGAACTTGTGATTGTGATGTGTCTTGATATTCATCTAGTAATACAACTTTGTATTTGCCACGCTCTAAGGTTGCAACATCTGGAAAGTTTTCTGAAATGTCTGCTGCTAGTGACATTTGGTCATCAAAAGAGAGTTCTCCTGCATCCTTGCGCCTTTGTAAAAAGCTTTCCACCATTGGAAGAAGAGCATTTCGCTGCTGCATTGCACGAACTACTGCTCGAGTTTCTTCATTTGTACTGCCTGAGAACCTCTGCATCTGTTCTAACATTTCGTTATCAATTCTTTCAATGTCTGCTGGCTTTACTTGGTGTTCTAACATGAACTTTGAAAGACCTAATAAATCTTTAATAACTGTGCTTACTGCGCTCTGATTGCGATAAGAATCATCTGCCCAGTTGCGAACAACATCGGATGCTATTTGCCAGATTGCAGCCTCACCTAACGGCTCTGCATCAGCATCGATGCCATAGCGAATAGCATGTTCACTTAGAAGTTTGCCCGCATAAGAATGATAGGTAGTTACGTTCGTTCCAACAGATGAAATGTGTTTAAACTCTGGTAGCTGTGCAAGTTGTCGCAAGCGCTTACGTATTCGAACCGAAAGTTCACCTGCAGCCTTGCGCGTGAATGTAAGTCCCAAAATTTGATCTGGTGTCGCTAAATCATTTGCCACTAGATATAAAACTCGATTGCTCATGGTCTCGGTTTTTCCAGAGCCAGCACCTGCAACAACCACTACTGGTTCTAGACCACTTTCAATAATCTCTGCCTGGTGGCTTGTAATTGGTTTGATTTGTGAACCAAATTTAGGGTGAGCCTGTAATTTGGCAATAATTTCTTGCGGCGAGAACTTCACTTTGTCATTACTCATTTCTCATTCACCGCCCGTCCATCACTTTGAACTGGGCAGGATTTTCTAACAGAGCAACCCTTACAGCGTTTATTAACAGTGGCGAAGAAGGTTGCAGCGGCCATACCTTCGCCAATACTTTCAATCTTCTCTTTTATTTCTTCTATATTGATAGATCGCTGTTCACGAATAGCAGCTCCTGCGCTATCGGTGCCTAAGTAGACAAGTTCTGCTCCTGCACTAGTCACTCCATCGCTAAATCCACCCTCTGCAATCCCTAACTGATAGCTAGCTAATTGAAGGTTCTTCTTGGCCTCTTCCTTTGTAATGGCTGTGTTGCCGGTTTTAAAGTCAATTATGAAAAGTGAACCATCTGCTTCAACTTCAAGTCGATCGACTGTTCCAATGATTCGAGCACGACCTAGTTTTATATCAAACCGAATTTCTGCGCCTTTAACTTCTCGCGGTGTTTGTTTGTGGTACTCGACGAATTTTTCTAGCATTGTTACTGCGGTTTCTAAGTTTGAAGCACTTACCCAACCACTATTGGGATCAATTAATTTCCATGAACTTTCTAAACTAGCAATTAACTCACTCTTTGATGTCCCTGGTTGCTCCACCATCTTTGCTGCAAAAGCGTGAATGGCAGAACCCAGTATCTGCGCAGAGCTGTCTCCATCTGTTCCGCCGTTGTTTTGTAAAAACCACTTAACGCCACATTCAATAAATGATTCTGCTCCGCTTGGAGAGACAATAACTTCCTTATCGCTATCAATCACAGGCAGATCGCTACTTAATGCAACAGCGCCAATCCAACTATCAGGATGTGCTAAAACAATTCCGTTATTACTCATTGACTTAAGGAGTTGCGCAGCAGTTTGTGCATTCTCACCATGTAACTGTGCGCGCAGTTCTGCCACCAATGCTGGAACTGTTATAGGGCGAGGTACCTCTGTAACAACTCTAGACTCTTCTTCATCTTCGTGAAGCATTACTTCGATTGCTTCAAAAAACTGTGAAGGTTCTTCATCTTCTCGCTGGACTGCAGTTATCAAAAGTGTTTGTGTTGCACGTGTTAGCCCAACATGAAATAAACGTTGCTCATCTTGCATAAGGCCATTGGCTGCAATTACATCTAATTGATCGCGTGGAATATCTGGATTGCGATCTCGTTCTACTAAGCGTTCTGCGCCCAATAATGTAGATCGTTGCTTAAGGTTTGGCCAGGTACCTTCTTGTAAACCTGCAATTGCAACTAAATCCCACTGACGTCCTTTTGCACTGTGAACTGTCAGAATTTCAACAAAATCAGGTCGAACACCCTTTGCCGTAATTACATCCCCTGCAATATCTTCAGTAGAGATTTCATTTATAAATGCAGCAGGTCCTGATAATGGAAAACGCTCTGAAAAACGTGCAGCGCTATCAAATAACTGCATTACGGCATCTAAATCTCGATCAGCAGCAGCTGCGCGTAATCCAAAGCGCAGAGATTGGTTTTGCCATGCGCTAGATAATTTCTGGCCATCACTAGTAACTGCGTTGTCCCAGATAGCCCACAAAAGTTCATCGGCCGTTGCTTTTTTATTTCGTGCTACCGCCCGGGCGCTTTTCAATAGTTTATGGACCCGCAGCACACTTTCGGCGCCTTCGATGTTTAAATCTCCGTCATCGATGGCATCAATTAGTAACTGCGCGCCCGATCTTTCATCACCTTCTGGGCGCGCGGTGATTAGTGCTCTGCGAATTCTCCGTAGTGATATCGAATCGGCTCCGCCAAACTCACTGAGCAATAATCGCTCTGCGGTATCTAGATTGAGAGGTTGTGAATTGATTGCTACTCGAGCTAAAAGTAAATATGGAGAGATCGCAGGATTTCCAGCTAACGCTTGTAACTCTGATGCAACTGGAATTCCTACTTGTGAAAAGGCTCTTCGAAGCGCCGACGCTGTTACTCCTGGAGTACGAAGAATCACGGCCATTTTGCTGTATTCGATACCGCCGCGAAGATGGGCACTACGAAATTGATGGGCAATAAATGCCGCCTCTTCTGCCCCCGATCTAAAGCGATGAACACCGACGTGGCCAAGATCTTTATTAACGCACGTTCTTTTGCGTGTCAGAGAGGAGCCGCGAAAACTTTGTACATAACTACTGCCAACTTCACATACTGCCTGGGAGTTTCGATACACATTGCTCAGAACAAACTCCTGTGAGCGATAAGGATCCATCGCGCGCGCTAATCCATCTGGATCTGCACCGCGAAATCTACCCACGCTGCTATCTGCATCTGCGCAGATAACTAGGTCTTGACCTGCAAGTAAAGATAAAAGTTCGCGTTGTGCTGGATCTGTTTCTTGAAACTCATCAACCATTATTGTTGTAAATCTTGTGCGAAGTTGGTCTAGCAATTCTGGGTTATTGCGCAGATGCAGTGAGGCTCGAGAGATGATCTCGGATGGATCAATTCTTAGTTTTGCATCTAGAGCAGAGATCTCGCGCATGACCATCGAATTGACGTATCGCTTCCAAAAAGCGGCTGCGGCAGACCAATACTTTTCACCCTCACTTTGCCCGAGTTTGGCTAATTGATCCGGACCTATTCCACGCTCTGATGCTCGCAAAATTAAATCGCGAAGCTCTCGAGCAAAACCATGTGTTGTGAGCGCTAAGTGAAGATCTTGTGGCCATTCTTTATAGCCATCGTCAATGTCGCCCTGAAGTAGTTCTCGGATATAGCTTTCTTGTTCTGGGCCACTGAGCAAAATCGGATCGGGATCACCTTTTGCTTTCATCTTTAAAATTGAAAAGGCAAGTGAATGAAACGTGCGAGCCAATGGTTCAAACATTGTTTTCGTTGTGCGCAATGCAATTGCATCACGAAGTTGTGAAGCTGACTCACGACCAAATGTGATGAGTAAAATTGAATCAGGATTTTGTCCTGCATTAATCCGTGAAAGTGCAGCTTCAATTAGCACCGTTGTTTTGCCTGTGCCAGGACCACCTTGAACAACAACTGGCCCACCACGGTATGCAACTATTGCAGCCTGCTGGCTATCGAGTGCAACCGGAGCAGCCTGAAGTACTTGTCGTACTAGGGTAAACGGCGCTTTACTCACAGTCGTAATTCAACCGTAATGGACTGACGAATCAGGGATATCACGGCCAGATTTAAATGCTGTTACTGCAGTTTTTGCAAGCAGGTCCGGCATATAAATCAAAGATTAGTTGGCGTTGAGGTTAGCCTTCTTTTGACGTGAGGTTGCGCGAGCTCGCTCATCTCCGTTAAGGGTTACCTTGCGGATACGAACAACGGCAGGTGTTACCTCCACGCATTCATCTTCGCGGCAAAACTCCAACGCACCTTCCATGTTTAATTTCTTTGGTGGAATTAAACGCTCTGATTCATCTGTTCCTGAAGCACGCATGTTTGTCAGTTTCTTTTCGCGTACGCAGTTAACATCCATATCATCACTACGTGAGTTCTCACCAATAACCATTCCTTCATACACTTCATCACCAGGTTCAACGAAAATAGTTCCGCGATCCTGAGTTCCATAGAGTGCATAGGAAGTAACTGTTCCCATTCGATCTGAAACAAGTGACCCTGTTCCGCGGGTACGGATATCTCCATACCAAGGTTCGTATCCATCAAATACATGGTGTAGCAAACCAGTTCCGCGAGTTTCAGTTAAAAACTCTGTACGGAAACCAATCAGACCACGTGATGGAACTTTGTAATCAAGTCGAATCCAACCGGTTCCATGATTAACCATTTGCTCCATGCGACCCTTACGCAAGGCCATCAATTGAGTAAGCACACCAAGATATTCCTCTGGTGCATCAATAGTTAAACGCTCCATTGGCTCAGAAAGTTTTCCATCAATTGTCTTAGTAACAACCTGTGGCTTTCCAACTGTAAGTTCAAATCCCTCACGCTTCATAATTTCAACAAGAACTGCGAGCTGAAGCTCGCCTCGGCCTTGAACTTCCCACGTATCAGGTCGCTCAGTATTTAAGACACGAAGTGAAACGTTACCTACTAACTCCGCATCCAAACGTCCCTTTACTTGGCGCGCTGTTAGAAGTTTTCCACTCTTGCCTGCAAGTGGAGACGTGTTAATACCAATAGTCATAGAAATCGATGGCTCATCCACAATGATTGGTGGCAATGCATGTGGGTTTTCTATGTCTGCAAGAGTTTCACCCAATGTAATGGTCTCTATTCCTGCAACAGCAATAATGTCGCCAGGGTGTGCCTCTAATGCAGGTACACGCTCTAATGCTTCAGTAATTAATAGCTCTGAAACTTTAACTCGTTCTACTGTTCCATCAGTTTTCATCCAGGCAACTTGTTGGCCTTTTTTGATTACACCTTCGCGCACACGACATAGTGCAAGACGACCCAAGAATGCAGAAGAGTCAAGGTTTGTAACGTGTGCTTGCAACGGTGCACCTTCGTGATATTCAGGTGCAGGAATTGCAGAGAAGATCGTGTCAAAGAGAACATCTAAGTTTTCTTCAGCTGGCATTCCACCATCTGCGGGGCGAGTTAATGATGCACGACCTGCTTTTGCAGATGCATAAACAACTGGAAACTCAATCTGATCTTCAGTTGCATCTAGATCTAAGAATAGTTCATAGGCCTCATCGACAACTTCTGCAATACGTGAATCTGGGCGGTCTACCTTGTTAATAAGCAGGATAACTGGCAAGTTCTTTTCTAATGCTTTACGCAAAACGAAACGGGTTTGTGGCAATGGACCCTCTGATGCATCGACTAACAAGATAACGCCGTCAACCATTTCAAGACCGCGTTCAACTTCGCCGCCAAAATCAGCGTGACCTGGAGTATCGATAATATTTACAATTGTGTCACCGCGCTTTACAGCAGTGTTCTTTGCAAGAATCGTAATTCCCTTTTCGCGTTCTAGATCCATTGAATCCATCATGCGATCTTGACCTTCACCTTGAACTTTGTGTGCAGCAAAAGCACCTGATTGCCACAACATCGCATCAACTAATGTTGTTTTGCCGTGGTCAACGTGAGCAATGATGGCAACGTTACGAAGGTTCTCGCGCTTTTTTACTGGCAAACCATCTAGGTGTGGCTGGCGCTTACTTGCAAAGGGTTTATTAGACATTGAATCGAAACTCCACTACATCTCCATCGGCCATTACATATTCCTTGCCTTCCATGCGGAC
>CAEZTN010000009.1_pt1 | contig 30473 bp, 30 predicted proteins | sample 7264231 | NCBI WGS metagenome assembly CAEZTN01 (sample SAMEA6813805, study PRJEB35770) | uncultured Actinomycetes bacterium | biome: Freshwater; feature: Freshwater reservoir; material: water | place: Czech Republic | collected 2017-08-18 | depth 0.5m m
AAATACGACGATTAACACTTTCAAACGTTCCTGATTTACACTTAGTTCACCGCCGCTTCGATACCTCAATTTTTGGGGGATTGTGGCGACGGCGCAGAAAATTGACAACTACATAGAGAATTTAATTTAGCTTTCCATATTCACTCTTGGGGGTGAACGGTCTCGACTTTGGATGTTGAGACAGGGGAAGCGGGCCGAGGAAGCCGGAATGATCTCGTAAACCAATAATCCGTGCAAAAATAACTGCTGACAACAATCAGCAAGCTTTCGAACTCGCTGCATAAGCATTTCGAAGCCGTTAGCCCAGGTGCCGCTCTCGACCTGGAACCTAGCGTCGCTAGAGGGCTTTTCAATTCGTTGGTGTTGCAAACAACGATAGAGAACAGTTTTGCAACTGAGTTCGTCGAAGAGTCGTGTGGAGAAACTTCGGGACTGAGAAAGCGTTAATCACACTACGCCCGTAGAAGCCCTGTTTTTGCACCGAAGGACCCGGGTTCGATTCCCGGCACCTCCACTTCTAGAACGCATCTTAATTATCTTTTCGTAATTTCCTTAGTAAAGATCCTACGATAAATGTTTGCGGGAAAAACTCACGCCGTAATGCAATATATGAAGTAACAATGGCAAATAATCCTGTCGCACGTGGAATTAGCGGAAGTCCACTGATGGTCAAAAACTGAAACCCTGTAGTTAAAGCAAGAATTACAAGAATCACTAAAGTTAACTTGCGAAGAAGATTTATAAACTTGAAACCACCGCCACCTTTTGACTCTAATCTCTGAGTCAGTTTTTTGGCTGAAAGCAAGATTGCAAGAGGCCCAGCAAAAAACGCGATAGAAAAAAGAATAAGAACGACAATTGCTAAAGATTCCACTTTTGCCCCATCTCTTGACTCTTAAGTCAAGCAAAGAAAGAGATGACTTGTCTAGTGGCAGATAATTAAAGATTGAGGTTATTTAACTCTAATTAACACTTATGTAATGCGGATTAACCCTCTTGCAATTCGGTTGGCGCACCATGAACATCGAGAACATTTCCGCCTAGTTTTGAACCTTCACCACTTCGATTAAGAGCAGCTTTTGGCTTTGCATCTTCCTTATAAATTGCTGGAATAGAGCCGAGTAATCCCTTTTGGAAATCTTCAAATGCCTGAAGAACCTCTTTTTTGGTATTCATTACAAAGGGTCCCATCCATGCAACAGGTTCTTTAATTGGTGCCCCACCAAGAATAAACAGTTCAAGTTCAGGAGAGCGCACTTCCTGTTGATTTGCTGCACGAACAACAATCGAGTCTCCATCGCCGAATACAGCAAGCTGGCCGGCTTGAACAGGGCGCATTTCATCTCCAACAAAGCCAAATCCTGACATTGTGTAAACAAGTGCGTTGTAATCTTTTCGCCAAGGCAAACGAAGTTCTGCACCAGGTGCAATGCTCGCGTGCAATAAAGTAATCGGGGTTTGTGTAGACCCAGGTCCAAAGTGTCCGGCAACTTCTCCAGCAATTACGCGTAAAAGTGATCCACCATCAGGTGAAGTTAGAAGTGCAACATCTTTGGCGCGAACATCTTGATATGCAGGCGGAGACCACTTTTTGGCAGCTGGAAGATTTACCCATAATTGAAATCCGTGAAATAGACCACCTGACATCACCAAATGTTCTGGGGGAGTCTCGATGTGCAAAATTCCTGCACCTGCGGTCATCCATTGTGTATCACCATCTGAAATTGTTCCACCACCACCATTGTTATCTTGGTGGTCAAAGATTCCATCAATAATGTATGTGACTGTTTCAAACCCTCGGTGTGGGTGCCACGGAGTTCCCTTTGGTTCACCAGGTGCGTATTCAACTTCACCCATTTCATCTAGGTGAATAAATGGATCAAGATCTGCTAAATCAATACCTGCAAATGCACGACGAACAGGAAAGCCTTCACCTTCAAAACCTTGAGGAGCTGTTGTAATACTTCTAACTGCTCGCGCTTTTGCACTAGGTAGTTCTTGAACTCTAGGCAAAATGGTTATGTCACTTACGGAAACTGCTGGCACTTTTGGCTCCTTTGTTTACTCGCCAACTTTAATTGAAAGTTCAACTACATGCAACTTTTAATCCACCATACTGATTTCGCCCGTTTTAGAGAGCCTTTAAGGCTGAAACGACTTTAGTTAGTGAGCTCTTGGCATCACCAAACAGGAGCATAGTTTTTGGATCATAGAGCAGTTCATTTTCAATACCTGCAAAACCTGGGCGCATAGAACGCTTAAGGAAAATAATATTTGCCGCATTACTCACTTCAAGAATTGGCATTCCGTAGATTGGGCAACCTGGCGTAGTTTTTGCAGCTGGATTAACAACGTCATTTGCACCAATAACAATTGCAACATCAGTTTGACCAAATGTGGGATTAACTTCATCCATTTCAACTAATTGGTCGTACGGAACATTTGCTTCGGCAAGTAGAACGTTCATGTGTCCTGGCATGCGTCCAGCCACAGGGTGAATTCCGTATGCGACATCGATACCTCTTGAGATCATGAGATCTGCCAACTCACGGACGGTGTGTTGTGCCTGGGCAACTGCTAGACCAAATCCAGGAACGATTACAACTCGACGTGCATAGTTAAGCAAAATTGCTACATCATCTGAAGAACCAGAACGCACAGGGCGATCTTCGGCTACTCCAGAAGAATCTTGTTGCTTTGCTGTAAAGGCACCAAACAAAGTTCCAAACAAAGATCGACCCATTGCATCGGCCATTAATCGAGTCAGAATTGTTCCGGATGCACCTACTAAAGTTCCAGCAATAATCAAAAGTACTGAATCAAGAACGTAACCACTTGCAGCAACTGTCAATCCAGTAAATGCATTAAGTAGTGAGATAACGATTGGCACATCTGCGCCACCAACAGGTAATACAAACAAAATACCGAAAAGTAATGAAAGGGCGGCAAGGATAAGTAATGGAGTAGTACCAAGAGCCGAAACAACCCAGCCACCTACACCGATAACAGCTATGAGCGTTGCTGCAATGACAAAGCGTCCAGCTGGAAAAATGACTGGGCGCGTTGTCATTAATTCTTGAAGCTTCATGAAGGTAATGATTGATCCACTGAAGGATACGCATCCAACTATTACTGTAAAGACAGTAAATACAACCTGAGCAGTTGTGGCCTCTAAACCTAAATTCAGGTATTCAACGATCGCAACTAATGCCGCTGCCCCACCTCCGACTCCGTTAAAGAGAGCTACTAACTGTGGCATCTGCGTCATCTGAACTCTGCGCGCGGCAGGTACTCCAATGATTAAGCCAACTGCAATTGCCCCAAGAATCCATCCAAGATTATTAAGTGGCAATGATGACTCTGCTTTGCCGGACACACTTGGGCTTGCATAGAAAAAGACCACTAGTGTTGCCAAACCCGCACCAAAGGCACCAATTAAATTTCCCTTTCGGGCAGTCTTTGGGTGTGAAAGTCCTTTGAGCGCCAGAATAAATGCAATACCTGCGGCTAAACCAATTAAGTCATAAAGGGTGCGGCTCATTTTTTCTGCCCCTTAAACATTTCAAGCATTCGGTCAGTAACAACAAACCCACCGACCATATTTATTGTGGCTAATACAATTGCTGCAAGAGAGAGCCCTAACTCCAAATTGGTTTCACTGTGATCAGCCACGATGATTGCACCAACCAAAATGACTCCATGGATTGCATTTGCACCTGACATCAATGGCGTGTGTAAAGTCGATGAAACTTTAGAGACGACTTCAAATCCTACGAATACAGACAAAACAAAGATCGAAAGAATTGCCATGGCATCCATTACTGTGCTCCTCTTCGTGTGCCAGCGTGTGTTACTACAGAGCCATTGATGATTTCATCATCAAAATCAAGATTAAATGAGGCCTTAACACCATCTTTTTCTGCAACAGTAAAGAGCGTCAGTAGATTGACAACATTTCGTGAGTATAAAAACGATGCATGGAATGGAAGTTGGCTTGGAACATCTTTTCCACCCCAAATGCGCACACCACCAGATGTTTCGATGATTTCTCCAGGTTTTGAGCCTTCAACATTTCCACCAGTCTCAGCAGCTAAGTCCACGATTATTGTGCCTGGTGCCATTGAATCGACCATGGCTTTAGTCATTAATCGAGGTGCTTGTCTTCCAGGAACAGCAGCAGTTGTAATAACTATGTGTGACTTAGCAATAAAAGGAGTCAATAGTTCACGTTGTTTTGCTGCTCTATCTTCACTCATCTCGCGTGCGTATCCACCGGCACCTTCGATCGCTTCGAGTTCAAGTTCAATAAATGTTGCTCCCATAGAACGAACTTCATCTGCAGATGCTGGTCGAACATCGTAGGCAGAAACTACAGAGCCCAATCGACGGGAAGTTGCAATTGCTTGCAACCCAGCCACACCTGCTCCAAGAACTAATACTTGTGCTGGAGTTACTGTTCCTGCAGCAGTCATGAGCATTGGTGCAAAGCGAGGTGAAAGTTCTGCGCCAACAATCGCTGCTCGATAACCGGCGCACAGAGCTTGAGATGTTAGAGCATCCATCGATTGTGCACGCGAAATTCGAGGAACTAATTCGAGTGAAAATGCGGTTACTCCGCCCTTAGTGGCAGCATCAATGGAATCGATAGAAGTAACTGGTGAGAGAAAAGATATTGTTATGGCACCTTTTTTTAACTTAGAAATTTGATCTGGAGTAAGTGGTTGAACTGATAAGACCACATCTGCATCTGATAAAACATCAGACTGCTTAACTGTTGCACCTTGTTCAGTAAATTGAAGATCACTTGCTTGAGAGTGGATACCAGCCCCAGATTCGATGACAACTTCAAGACCTAAACGAGTCAATTTGTTGATTACATCTGGGACAAGCGCAACGCGCTTTTCTCCTTGTTTAATCTCTTTTGGGACGGCTATGCGCATATGCCAAATGTTAGCGTGTTGAGCCCTCTAAGTCTCCACGAACAAGATGGTACAAAATGGCTTGAATTGTGGTGCGTCTATGAAAAGCCTCACGCCAGACAACTGATCGAGGCCCATCGATAACAGAGGCAGATACTTCTTCGCCGCGATGTGCTGGTAGGCAATGCATAAATATTGAGTCTTTAGCTGTCAATTTCATCAACTGTTCGTTAACAGAAAATGGAGATAGGGATCTTGTTTTCTCTGTGCGATCAGATTCTGAATCACCCATAGACATCCATACATCTGTGTAGAGAACAGAAGCATCACGCGCAGCAGCTTCAGGATCATTGGAAAGTTCAACTCTTCCACCATTTTGTGATGCAATATTTTTTGCAACTTCAACAACAATTGGATCTGGAGCCCATTTACCACCAGGTGTTGCAGCAACAACATGTGCTCCCATTATTGCTCCCATAATTAACCAAGCGTGGGACATATTGTTTCCATCACCAAGGTAAACAAATTTACGCCCAGTTATATCTTTTCCAAAGTTTTCACGGATAGTCAACCAATCGGCTAATAACTGAGTTGGATGATCAACATCGGTAAGTGCGTTAATAACTGGGATTGAAGAGTTGGCACCGAGTTCATCAACATCTGATTGCGCAAAAGTTCTTACAATTAATGCACTGGCATAACCACTAATTATTTTGGCGGTGTCAGAGATTGTTTCTCCGCGGCCTAATTGAAGATCTTCGCCTCTAATAAAAATTGGTGTTCCACCTAGATGTACAACTGCGGTCTCAGATGCAAGGCGAGTTCGTGTTGAAGGCTTTGTCATGTAGATAGCGACAGTTTTATTTGCCAATGCAGTGTTTGATCGCAGTGGTTTCTCAGCAAATTCAGCGGCAGTCGACAACAATAATTCAACATCAGCCCGCGATAAGTGCTCAGTGCGCAACAAGTCCTTCATTGGTGAATTCTACCCGTAGTTTTGACCCCTCGAAGGTATCCTTATCAGCCTCATGGGAATCTTTAAAAAAATAGGAATAGAGGCAGATACTGATCTTCTGACTCGCCCATCTGTGGATTTGGAAGAAGATGATGGCGGGCATGATCGTTATTCGCATTATGTGAAAAAAGAGAAGATTGTTGAATCAGCTGTTACTGGAAAGGCCGTAAGAGCCCTTTGTGGAAAGAAATGGATTCCAAGTAGAGATCCAGAGAAATATCCTATTTGTCCGACCTGCAAGGAGATTTTTGCAGGCTTGAAACCAACACCTAAAGAAAAATGAGCAAGACAACCAAGATTAGTAAGAAGTACAAGGCAAGAAAAACAACATCGTTTTTGGTAATTGCTATTACTTTGTTCGGATTACTTGTTCCAAGTTCAATTCAAACTGCAACTGCAAATAACAAAGAGCCCCGTAAAATAGTTACTGGTTGGATTCCATACTATTCAATTGATCGAGTCTTGCCGCGTGTGCGAAAACTTACGCCATCAATTCCAACTGGAGTAAATCAGCCGGCATTATGCGATTCATCGCAGTACGGCCCAGCAGAAAATGCAGCTATTGAGAATTCATATCTTTTTAGGAATAAAGACTTAATGAAGGAAGTTCTTCCTTTTTGGTTCTCCCTAAAAAGTCCTACCCTTATTAGAAATGATTACGCCACCGGGAATCCATCGTGGCCAATGGCCGATACGGTCTGTCTAATGCGACGAGCCGGTATGCAGATAATTCCAACAATGACTGATGGGACAGCCAAATTAGTTTTGGCGGGCTATTTGGCCAATCCAACTACCCGGACAACTATTGTAAATTCGATTGTAAATCTTGTAAATGTAAATGGATTTGATGGAATTGATTTAGATTATGAAGGTTTTGCATTTGTGGATGGAAACACAACATGGACTCGAACTGCCCCTCTTTGGGTTGCATTCATTAAAGAATTGAGTGTTGCGATGCGTGCAAATAAGAAGATACTTTCAGTAACAACGCCTTATCTTTATGATCCAAGCGAAAGGCAAAAAGGCTACTTTGTTTACGCTTGGGCAGATATTGCGAGCAGTATTGATCGATTACGAATAATGACGTACGACTTCAATGTTGCAAAGCCAGGTCCGAATGCACCGATTAGTTGGGTAGATAAAACTATTCGATATGCAATTAGCATCATGCCTGCATCAAAAGTTTATGTCGGTTTACCAGGTTATGGTCGAGACTGGATTACGGCAGTTCAAGGAAAATGTCCTGTATCGGCGCCACCAGGACTAAAGGCAGGTGCTAAGGCTGCAACGTTCTTAATGGTTAATGCAGAAAGAAAAGCTGTAATTGATAACGCTATTCCCGTATTCGATGCCTCTGTAAGTGAGGCAACTTACTCTTACACACAAACCTACAATGGTTTAACTGCAGATGGCGCATCAACGTCCTGCTCAGTTAACCGCACTGTTTGGTATCAAAACTCTCGAAGTTACGCCGAAAGAATGGCATTAGTTTCAAAGTACAGACTTGGCGGAGCCGCACTCTGGACACTTGGTATGGAAGATCAAATGGCAACGACAGAGATGAGAAATGCTGCATTAGCTATGGCACCAGATGTTGTAGTTTCAACGATGAATTTATCTGGTCTCAATCAAGGCTCAGTGTTCTATGCTGATCAATTCAACGTAAATGGATTGTTTACACTTAAAGATAAATCTCCTATCGCAGGTTTGCCTGTTTCAGTGGAGATTAATCGTGGTGGAACTTGGACGAAGGTTGCAGAGCTCTTAACCGATGCAACTGGTGCAATTACAGTTCCTTTGGTTCTGGCAAATTCTGCTGGAATTCGATTAACTTCTCTTGGAACATGGGAGCGAACTGAATCAATTACTCCCGAGCAGTTAGTAGCTGTAAAGAGCAAGATTCTGATCGATCGACCTAACTCGGCATCAAGGTCTTCAACCTTTACTGTAAAGGCACAACTTCTCCCACAAGTTGCTGGAAAATCTGCGGTACTGCAAAAGTTTGTGAATGGAAAGTGGCAGAACGTCGGAACACCATTAACTTCAGATGCAAGCGGAGTTTTCTCCTTCAATTCAGTTGAAAACAGTCGAGGAATCCTGACTTTGCGCGTACAAGTTGGGACCGATATCACTTCAGAAACCTTTGCGATTATAATTCGATAATCATGGTTAAGGTTAATGAAAAGATTGAAGAAGAACTTCAAGCAATTTTTAGCGGAGAGGTTCCCTGGATTACTATTGTTTGGGATGATCCAGTTAACTTAATGACCTATGTAACATATGTGCTAATGGAACTCTTTGGTTTTAGCAAGGATAAAGCAACTGAAATAATGATGAAGATTCATACCGAAGGTAAAGCTGTTGTTTCATCCGGTAGTCGTGAAGAAATGGAACGCGATGTTGCTCGAGTTCATGAATTCGGTTTGTGGGCAACTCTTCAACGTGGGGATCAACAATAATGTCTGATCTCCAAAAGGGTTTCTATCCCCATGGAGATGATGCTTATGTAGCCAATTTTTCTGAATCTGAGCGTGAAGTTTTAACTAATCTTACTGAGCAGATCATTGAATTACTGGCAGAGCGTATCGATCACCACAGTGACGATCCTTTGGCTGCAATGGTGGGTATTACTTCGCATGACACACCTCCAGAAGATGAAGTTTTGTTACGACTTTTACCAAATGCATATGCAGATCAGGTTGATGCTTCAGAGTTTCGAAGATACACAGAATCAACTTTGAGACAAAAGAAACAAGGACACGCAATGGCTATGAGAACTAGCCTTAAAACAGCAATAGATGGCGTTGTCGAAATAGATCGCAATGGGGCAAATGATTGGCTTGGCGCAATTAATGATGTTCGATTGGCATTAGGTGTGCGACTAAATGTTGAAGAAAATTCACCAGAAGAATTGCAGTTACTGAAGCCCGATGATCCTATGCATGGTGTGTACGCGGTCTATAGCTGGCTTGGTTGGCTTCAGGAAAGTTTGCTTGAAGCAGTTATGAATGGACGCCAATAGTTATTGAGTTCGAGGTAGGCTAAGCCTGTGAGTGATGCTGCTATTGGAATTTTTGATTCAGGTGTAGGTGGACTCACAGTTGCGCGTGCAATATTGGATCAATTGCCAAACGAATCCACTCTATATATTGGCGATACTGCTCGAGGGCCTTATGGACCACGACCACTTTCTGAGGTTCGTGAGTTTGCACTTGAGACGATGGATTTTCTGGTCGAGCAAGGTGTCAAGGCAATTGTTATTGCATGTAACACAGCGTCGGCCGCCATGTTGCGAGATGCGCGTGAACGTTATTCAATTCCGGTTATAGAAGTGATTCAACCTGCAGTTCGAAGAGCTGTTGCTGCTACTCGTTCTGGACGAATCGGAGTCATTGGAACACGAGCAACGATCGACTCAAAAGCCTATTTAGATGCATTTGCTGCTGCACCTTCGTTGTACATAACTTCTGCGGCTTGCCCACTATTTGTAGAGTTTGTAGAGCGCGGAGAAACATCAGGTGAAGCAATTACTAAAGTCGCACAAGAATATTTAAAGCCAATTATGAATTCTGATGTGGATACATTGGTTTTAGGCTGCACCCACTATCCATTGTTAACTGGAGTGATTTCATATGTCATGGGTGAGAGCGTTACATTGGTTTCGAGTGCAGAAGAAACAGCAAAAGACCTGTATCGCACATTAGTAGAAAATAATTCATTAAGGCCACAATCTTCTTCGGCCCCTACACATAGATTCTTAGCAACCGGTGATGCGAAGGCATTTGAAACCTTAGCGCGGCGTTTTCTAGGTCCTGAAGTTACGCAAGTCGAACACCAATCTCTGTAATTAACGCACAAACTAGAAGGAGCCTTTGATGTCACGCAATGATGGTCGCGCAGTAAATGACCTAAGAGAAATTAAATTCACCCGTGGTTGGTTAGATCATGCTGAAGGTTCCGTATTAGTTGAATTTGGAAAAACTCGAGTCCTGTGTGTTGCATCTTTTTCTCCAGGAGTTCCACGTTGGCTCAAAGATAGTGGCAACGGTTGGGTGACTTCTGAATACTCGATGTTACCTCGAGCAACACACACACGTTCAGATCGTGAAAGTGTAAAAGGAAAACTTGGTGGTCGCACACAAGAAATCTCTCGTTTAGTTGGTCGATCACTTCGGGCAGTAGTGAACATGAAAGAGCTTGGAGAAAATACAATTGTCATCGATTGTGATGTTTTACAAGCCGATGGTGGAACTCGTACTGCTGCGATTACAGGTGCCTATGTTGCACTTGAAGATGCAATAACTTGGGCAAAGTCACAAGGCCATATCAAAGAAAACGCAAAGCCACTTAACGACACAGTTGCTGCAGTTAGTGTTGGAATTATTGACGGAAAACCTATGTTAGATCTTTGCTACGAAGAGGATGTTCGCGCGGGAACAGATATGAACGTCGTTGTCGCAGGTGATGGACGATTTATCGAAGTGCAGGGCACTGCAGAAGGTGAACCTTTCGATCGAGAACTTCTTAATCAGTTGCTGGATTTGGCCGTTGGAGGCTGTAAAACTCTAACAACAATGCAGAAAGCCGCACTTAAGATTTAATGCCCGTGAAACTTGTTTTAGCCACTCGCAATTCAGGAAAAGTTATTGAGTTTCGACGAATACTTGAAGAGTTAGCACCTGGTGCAGTCGAACTCATTAGTATCGATCAATTTCCTGATCTGATTGAAGTAGAAGAAACAGGCGCAACTTTTGAAGAGAATTCACTATTGAAAGCGCGATACACAAGTCAGGCAACTGGATTAGCTGCAATTGCAGATGATTCAGGGCTTTGTGTCGATGCACTTGATGGAGGACCTGGAATTCTTTCAGCAAGATGGGCAGGTAAGCATGGGGATGATCAAGCAAATCTGCAGAAAGTTCTTGATCAGTTAAAGGGTGTCCCTGATGAAAAAAGAGGAGCGCATTTTTTGTGTGTTACTTCTTTGGTCTTACCCGATGGCCGAGAGCGTGTGGCAGAAGGCAGGTTTGAAGGTTCAATTCTGCGTGCAGCTGTCGGAACAAATGGGTTTGGCTATGACCCTATTTTTCAACCAGAAGGAATGGCCATATCAAGTGCACAAATGAGCCCAGAAGATAAGGATTTAGTCAGCCATCGCGGGAAATCACTCCGTTCAATAGCACCTCAAGTGATTCAATTGCTAGCCACCCTAAGGTAACCTTTACCAATCAGATCCCGTTTTTAAGTGCAATTGACAATCCAAGGAGTTACCGTGGCCGTTAAGAAGACCGCAAAGAAATCAGCTAAGAAATCACCAGCAAAAAAATCTGCAGCTAAAAAATCAACTGCAAAAAAGAAGGTTGCGAAGAAGTCTGTTGCTAAAAGAAGCGCAGTAAAGAAGACGGCAAAAAAAGCCGCAAAAAAAGCAACCAAGAAAGCACCAGCTAAGCGCACAGCCAAGAAGTCGGCCGCTAGAAAAAGTGCAAGTAGATATTCAGTTCCACCAGTACCAATTTCATCAGCTAGAACTGCGCCTCGTGTAGATGCTCCTGCAGCACCAATTTCTACGAAGCCGGTTGCAAAGCCAAAGCAGTCAACATCTGCAAATACAGTCTGGATTGTTGTAATTGGAATCGTTGCACTTGCTGCAATTGTTTGGGCTAATTCTTCAAGTTCTGACAATGATGCCGCACCAACACCAACAGAGTCAGCAATGCCAACCGAGTCAGCGATGCCAACTGAATCAGCAACGCCTACTCCAACAGAATCAAATGGAAACGCTGTTAGTGCAGTTGAAGCACCAACAAAGTTTGTTGCACTCAAGAGTGATACTGGATTAAAACTACGTTGGGTTGCTCCAATGGCAGTTGACGGCCTAACAGGATTTAAGGTTGAAACTCGCGCAAATGGAACAGGAGATTGGTCAGCTATTGCAGAAGTTCCTGCTGATCAATTAACCCAGGATGTAACTAAATCAGGCGATACAGGATGGACACAGTTCCGTGTTTCATCTGTTTACTCTGATGGACAGGTTGCCTCAGCAACGGTCTTTGGAATTCCTGGAGAGTTCAAGTAAAGCTTTCGAAGAAAAAATCTCCTACCTAAGGGTGGGAGATTTTTTTTGCAACAAGACAATTTCAAAGTAACGTTGAAATTGCATCAACATATGCTCGTACACCGGCGGGAACTAAATGAACACCATCAGGTGCAAAGTACTCTGGGTGTTCTGCCGAGATGCTTGCCCAATCGACTAAGTTCGCAGAATAGAGATCTGCATATTTCTTAATAAGTGCATTGTTATCTTCTAACCAAGCTCGTGGAACCGCGGCATTAACAACAATAATTCTGGGTTGATCTGCCAATTCTTGAAAGATCAATGAGACCTGTTCTTCAGTGAGCTTATTGTTATTTCCCAGATTAAAGATCACTGTTGCATCAGACATTTTCTCTTTATCTCGTCTAATCTCTTCTAGAAGCTCTGATGCTTGACGTCCAACACGCGCATTAATCAAACCGATATTCTCAACTAAATCAAGCTCAGATCGTATTCCAAGAATGACTGAATCTCCTGTTACCCATAATCCGCCTTCATCTAGTGTTGGGGGAATAAATGGCTGTTCAATCTGTTTCTTTATTTCATTTAACTGGGCATCACCTGTTGCAATTGCTCGGACTGCAACTGTTGAGCTGGAAGCTGCGATGAAAACTACGATAAGCAGGACTGTGATTTTCTGCCGAATTTGTACTCGTTTTGTTCGGTATTTCATTCCTTTAAACCAGTAATCAATTAGGCCAGTTCGAACAGGTAGTTCAACTAGACGCAGTGAAATATCTGCCAATGCAAAGACCAGCAGGACTCTGAGTGCATAAAGCGCCCAAGTAGAACCTTCCAAGTCATACTCTGGTCGAGTGATTTGAAAAATTACCCAGTGCCATAAGTAAATTGCATATGAGCGCTCACCGATCCAAATAAAGGGCTTGCTACTCAAAATCGGTGCAAATCGTGAGGCGGGATGGACTATTGAAATGAGAATTGCCACCCCAAAAATACCTGCTAGAGGAAATGCTATTTTGTACAAAGTTGGATCCGAGGCATCTATAAAGAGAAATGCAGCGATTATTCCAAGAAAGCCGAAAACTCCAATTCCATCGATGAAATCTTGAGCTCGCCTCGAGACAGTCTCTTGCAAGTTTTGAGGGATCCAACTAACTGCAAGTGCGGCACCAAGAAATAAACCAATACTGTGGGTATCTGTTCCAAAGTAAACATGACTTACTTTTGATGCATCAGAACCATCGACTTGCAGTGAGACTATTAGAAGAGTTATACCTGAGGTAATAGCAATTAATAGTGCGGCAAAGGGGATTCTTTTCTTTCCAAAGTAACGTAAAACCAAAAGCAAAATAAGGGGCCAGACTATATAAAACTGTGCCTCAACTCCCAATGACCAGGTGTGCTGCAAAAGCGCAGGTCTACCAATTGATTCGAAGTAATCTGTTTCACGAAAAATTAACCACCAGTTCATGGCTCCAAAAATTGCAAATGGAGCATCGCCCAAGAATCTGCGCATCGTATCTGGGGCCCAAAAACCTACGATAATTGTTGTTACAAAAATCATGAAAAGAAGTGGTGGGAGCAGTCTTCGAAAGCGCGCTGCATAAAATGCGCGAAGATCTAGTCCACCACTTCGCTGTATTGAATCTAGAAGTAGTCGAGTAATGACATAGCCTGAGATAACAAAGAAAAGATCTACACCCAAAAATCCACCAGGGATCCAAGAAAAATCTAGGTGGTAGAGAATTACAGCGATAACTGCAACTGCACGTAATCCATCTATCGCTGGGACATGTCGAATTCCCCGAGTGATAGACATAATTTCAGTAATACTAGAAATGAACGCTCAGATTATTTCTTTGCAGTCTTCTTTTTTGAACCCTGACTAGCAGATTTCTTGGCAGTTTTTTTAGATGATCCTCGCGGAGCGGCTAATGCTGATTGTGTTCGCTGGCTAGAAACTCTTAAGGGACCTGAATCAATGAGTGTGTCATTGGGATTGAGATTTTCTAAGATACTTTTTTGTAGCTCTTCCAATTTTTGAAAGGCACCATCTAGTCGATTTCGAGATTGTTGGATCGAAGACTCTGCTGAATCTAGCGCTTGCTTTTGAATTCGGTACAAGCGCTCTGCTTCACCAATTGCCCCATTTAGCCATTGGCGATAGTTGGTAATCTCTCCAGTGGCAGTTGAGATGATTCGCTCACCTTCGCGCTTTGCAGCATAGGTTAGAGCTGTGACTTCACGCTTACTTTTTTCTAGAAGGTCCTCTGCCTCAGTCTCTGCTTCTGCAAGCTTTTCTTCTGCTTCTGCTTCTGCTGTCTGAATGTATTTTCTGCCCCGTGATTCGGCGCTGCTGAGAATTGATCGAGCCTTTAAATCTGCAGCGGCCAGTTCTTCTTTTGTTGCACGCGTGGTTTCAGCAATTAATCGTGTTGCAGCAGCCTGGGCTTTACTCTCACGAGCTTGGGCAGACTTAATCATTGACATGGCAGTCTCTGTTGCAAGAATTTCAAACTCTTCACGCGTCAGGCCAGTGATATCACGGCGAGATTTCAAATCTGCAATTTGTGCTTCAAGTTCTCGAATGCGATCTATCGAAGATGTGGAAGGAGTATTTGAATTGTTATCGTCACCTGTAAAACCAACCCAGCCGAGGAAATTCTTCTTTTCTGCCATCTTTTGACCCCATTACTCAATGATTTAGAGCCCTAGGTTAGGGCACCACCCTAGTTACTGTAAATCGCTACTGAAATGGCTACGTACTGAGAGATCCATGCGGCAAGCACGAAAACGTGAAAAAGTTCATGAAATCCGAAGTATTTTGCACTGCGCCCAGGGCGCTTGAGCGCGTAAAAAATCGCACCAACTGTATAAAAGAGTCCACCGATGAGAATAGGAAGTAACACCCATAAACCACCCTCTCGGTAGAGCGCCGGGGTATATGCCACAGCGACCCAACCCAGAAGTAAGTAATTGCCAACATAAAGCCAGCGAGGTGCATTAATCCAAAAAACCCGTAGCCCTACGCCAAATAACGCACCTAGCCAAACGATCAAGAGCAGAATGTTTCTTTCGCGACCTTCTAGAAGGGCAACAGCAAATGGAGTGTAGGTACCTGCAATAAGCAGATTGATGTTTGCATGATCCCAACGGCGCCACATCATTTTCTTTGTGGGAACCCAAGGGACGCGGTGATAGATGGCAGAAACACTAAAGAGCATGATGGCTGTAGCTGCATATATCGATACGGCAAACCTAAGTGATTCATTACTTAAAACAAACAAGACAAGCGATGCAATGATTACGATCGGTGTTGCTCCCAAGTGAAACCAACCACGAAGCTTTGGCACAACCACTTGATTCATCTACTAACCATACGGGCTTAGTAAGCGGCCAGCGCATGCGATCTGCATTTTCTGTGGCGCCAGAGGTGATCACCGGGAGGGTGAATCTGGGGTGAGGCTACTGACAGGTAACCCAGTTTAGGCTGGAATTGAGAGAGGCCACTGGAAAAATCATCACAAAAGTGAGAATTTCATGAGGTCTTTTCCCTCAAATTGATGCATACTTTTATACGTCGTTGATCGAAGGGGCTCCTCGAGGACTCCTTATGGGCAATGGTTTCATGGGTCGAATGACCTGTGAATATGATCCTCATGGAGGAATAAATAGATGTTTATTCAACTAGATAGCAACCAATGGAACCTCGTTTACAACGTGTTTTCACTTGGTTTGATCTCTATGCTCGCAACTACTGTTTACACATTAGTTTCTCAGCCAAGAGTTCTAGCAAAGTACCGCACAGCACTTGTAATGTCATCAATGGTTACATTTATCGCTGGCTACCACTACCTACGCATCTTTGATTCATTCAAGCATGCATCAGAGGGTGGAAAAGTTCTTCTTGATGGTTCACAGGATGCATTCAACGAGGCATACCGCTACGTTGACTGGCTATTAACTGTGCCTCTACTACTTGTAGAAGTTATTGCAGTTCTAGCTCTCGCTAAGGAAGTTTCACGTTCACTAATCATGCGCCTTGTTCCAGCATCAGCTGCAATGATCGCACTTGGATACCCAGGTGAAATCTCAAGCGATCAGAACACACAGGTTCTATACGGTGTACTTTCAACACTTCCATTCATCTACATCCTCTACGTACTATTCGTAGAGCTTGGTAAGTCACTCGATCGTCAGCCAGCTGGCGTTGCAGAGACAATTGGTCGCCTACGTTTGCTATTAATCGCAACATGGGGCGTTTACCCAATCGCTTACATCTTCAACATCGTTGGTGACGCAACAGCATCATCATTCGTAACTGTTCAAGTTGGATACACAATCGCTGACATCTTGGCTAAGTGCGTATTCGGTCTGACAATTCTGAAGATTGCAAAGATGAAGTCAGTTGCAGAAGGAATGAAGGACGATCACTAATCATTGATTAGAGATATTTCTTTATAAATATCCTTAAAACAGGGGTGTCGCGAAAGCGGCACCCCTGTTTGCATTCTTAGACTAAATACATGGATAAAAACTGGATCAATAACTATCGACTAGGTAGCTACACGCTCTTTGCCTGTGGTCTCATCAATTTACGCTACCAATGGGGAGAGCCAGATGTGCTGGCTAGAAGTGCAATGATTTTTGTGCCAGGCGCGATTTTCTTGGCGGCAACATTTGTTCCCGCAGCACTCAAGGTTCTTGCAAGGCGCGAAGTTAAGGCCCTATCTGTCGTAATAGGAATCTTGCTGATCGCTTACGCCTTTAGTAATTAGAAATGCGCAACTAGCTATGCGCAATTAGATCACCTGTAAATGTGCTTCTGGCCCGGCTGCAAACTTTCGCAACCGGACCAGATGGCCTTTTCTACAACTAATTGATATTGATTACTTAGCAGCTGCAAAACCTATTTCAAGGTCTGCCTTGAGATCGTCAATGTTTTCTAACCCTAGACTCAATCGCACAAGACCAGGTGTCACGCCCGCAGCCAACTGCTCTTCACCTGAAAGTTGTGAGTGAGTAGTTGTTGCCGGATGAATAACTAACGAACGAACATCGCCGATGTTGGCTACGTGTGAGAATAGTTTGAGGGATTCCACAAATTTTCTACCAGCTTCGACTCCACCTTTAAGTTCGAAAGAAAGCACAGCGCCAGGTCCTTTTGGTGAATACTTCTTAGCCAACCCATTCCAAGGTGATGAAGCAAGTGCTGCATAGTTCACTTTCTCAACACTTGGATGTGCTTCTAACCAGGTCGCAACAGCTTTTGCATTCTCAACGTGGCGATCAATGCGAAGACTTAAAGTCTCTAAGCCTTGCGCAAGAAGCCATGCATTAAATGGTGCAACTGCCGCACCAATATCGCGAAGCAACTGCAAGCGAATCTTAAATATGTAAGAAAGATTTGCACCAAATGCAGAGCCAACACCTAAGGCTTGCGAGTAGACAATTCCGTTATAACTTGGATCTGGCTGATTAAAGCCCTTGTATTTGTCAGGATACTTTGCATAATCAAAAGATCCTGCATCAACAATGGCTCCAACAACAGCGTTTCCATGACCTGACAAGAACTTAGTGGCAGAGTGGATGACTACATCTGCTCCAAACTCAATCGGCTTGATCAGGTAAGGCGTTGCAACTGTGTTATCAACAATCAGCGGCACGCCTATTTCGTGTGCGATGTCAGCAACTTTTTTGATGTCCAAGATCTCATTTTTTGGGTTAGCAATCGTTTCGCCAAAAAATGCCTTTGTATTTGGTTTAACGGCATCTCGCCAGGATTGTGGGTCAGCTGGGTCTTTAACGAATGTAACGTTAATTCCAAACTTTGGAAGTGTGTAGTGAAATAAATTGTATGTGCCACCGTAGAGGCTTGGGCTAGAGACAATATGGTCACCGGCTTCAGCAATATTCATAATTGCAAATGCTGTTGCTGCAGATCCTGAAGAAAGCAGAAGGGCTGCTACTCCACCTTCGAGTGCTGCAATTCTCTGTTCCACAGCATCTTGTGTTGGGTTCATGATGCGGGTGTAAATGTTTCCGAGTTCTGCTAACGAAAACAAATCAGCTGCATGTTTTGTATCTCTAAATTGATAGGCCGTGGTTTGATACAAAGGAAGTGCGCGCGCACCAGTTGTTGGATCGGGTGCTTGCCCCGCATGAATTTGAAGCGTTTCAAATGACCAGTTGTTTGACATTATTTCTCTCCATCGCAGTAGGTGTCAGGAGATTGCAAACGATGGTATGTAATTATCTAAGTCACTCAAACGTGTTACTTAAATCGGTGATACCGCGCTTATCAGTTTCCTGACCAGTTCGTCACCCGGAGCACCCCACCGCGTTGGAGGGTTGCCGCCTACTAAGCCGGGGCTAAAACGTAGGACTCGTGAACAGGAAAATCATAACCCCATAGATCGCAAATGAAAAGTCGAACGTAAGATTTTGTGGGATGCGGTGCCGCGGCTGTTATTTGGGCACGATTGGAAGAGTCATTCAGGCCACATGAAGCCAACTTGCAACTAACTTGCAGGTACTTAGCTACCGCGCGCAGCCCTTAGCCAGTTATTTCCTAAAGGTTAAGTCGGCTCTCTTCATTTCTGTGACAAGAGTTCGCACAGCGTTTGGTCCCATGCCATGCAGTTCCTTGAGAGCTGCAAGTGAGTACTTCCGTAAATCACTTAACTCAAAAAGCCCCTCATCGACGAGTGCTCTCCGCGCAGGAGCACTAAGGCCAATCTCTTTCCATGCTTGATCAAGAGATTCGTAACGCTCTAATTCGCTGGTGTTATTACTACTTGCTATCTGAGTTGATGCTCTCTTTAATTCACGATTAGCTGCAGCAATCCGCTTAGCTTCGGCCGCCAGTTTTTTTACCTTGGCGGGAGATTTTTTTGCCATGTGCCTATCTACTTTCTTTTCAACACATCATTTATCACTTGGTGAATATTTCTTGGATAAACCTTTATTACTACTTCCAAATCGAATAACTCTTATAACCCGTTACGAAGTTCTTTATTGATTCAAATGTATCGTGTGCGGGAGGCGGGACTTGAACCCGCACGTCCGAAGACACAGGTTCCTAAGACCTGCGTGTCTGCCATTTCACCACTCCCGCAAACCCATAACAGTGCCGTGGCACCACTATGGATAGGAAGCAAGATTAGAGGTAAGTTATGCGTGTTGCCAAAACGGCCCATAAATCGAAAGGTTTGCCCTCATGACATTGAAACCAACACCAGCAGATAAGTTCACCTTCGGACTTTGGACTGTCGGTTGGCAGGCACGCGACCCTTTCGGAGATGCAACCAGAGATCCATTAGACCCAGTTCGAACTGTCAATGAACTGGCTGAACGAGGTGCCTACGGTGTGACATTTCATGATGATGATTTGATTCCTTTCGGAAGTGATGACAGTGCCCGTCGTACACATATTGATCGTTTTAAGAAAGCACTGGCTGACACAGGGATGAAAGTTCCTATGGCCACTACAAATCTATTTACACATCCTGTTTTCAAAGACGGCGCCTTTACATCTAACGACAAAGACATTCGTCGCTATGCAATTCGAAAAGTGATGACAAATATTGAACTCGCAGTTGAACTTGGCGCAACAACATATGTATGTTGGGGAGGACGCGAAGGAGCAGAATCTGATGGCGCTAAAGATGCATACGTTGCTTTAGATCGCTTCAGAGAGGCGTTTAATACTCTTGGTGAGTTTGTTACCGATAATGGATACGACATCAAATTTGCAATTGAACCAAAGCCAAATGAGCCACGCGGAGATATTTTCTTACCAACGATTGGTCATGCACTTGCTTTTATTAACTCACTAGATCGCCCAGAATTAGTAGGGTTAAATCCAGAAGTTGGCCACGAACAAATGGCAGGGCTCAACTTCGTTCACGGAATTGCTCAGGCACTTTGGCATAAAAAGCTTTTCCACATCGACCTAAATGGTCAACATGGTCCAAAGTTTGATCAAGATTTGGTCTTTGGACATGGAGATCTAAAGTCTGCATTTTTCTTAGTTGATCTTTTGGAACGTTATAACTACTCCGGTCCAAAGCACTTTGACTACAAGCCTGCACGTACCGAAAACGATAAAGGCGTATGGGAGTCTGCAACTGCAAACATGAGAACCTACCTAGCACTTAAAGAGCGAGCAGCAGCATTTAGAAGTGATTCACGTGTTATTGCGGCAATGAAAGAGTCGAACATTCCTGGACTTACAGAGCCAACTCTTGCTAAAGGTGAAACATGGAAAGACCTTGCAAAAGATGTCTTTGATGTGGAGGCAGCTGGAAAACGCGGATATGGATATGAATCAGTTGATCAATTAGCACTTGAGCACTTAATGGGGCTGAAGTAGCGCTAAGGAGTTAAATTACCCCTGCGCGAAATCGCATCAACACCTGCAGAAACCAAAAGCACTAACCCTGTAACGATGAACTTGATACCTGCTGCGTAGCCAAGTAAGCCCATTCCATTATCGATAACTGCAACGACTAAGCCGCCAAGAATCGCATCTCTGACTTTTCCTTTTCCGCCAAATAGTGAAGTTCCACCAATTACTGCAGCGCCAACTGCATATAACAAGGTTGAACTTCCACCAGTTGTAGGCGAAATCGAGTTTTGGCGAGAGGCAAAGATCATTCCTGCTATCGCTGCAAAGCCAGAACAGATCATGAAAGCTGTAATTCGAATTCTTTTTACGTTTATACCTGCTCGTCGAGCTGCTTCGGCATTTCCACCTACGGCATAGATATGGCGTCCAAAAGCAGTGCGCCCCAAAACAAAAGTTCCGACCACTAAAAGCAACAGGATTACTGGCACAACATAAGGAATGCCCTTTAGGCTCACTAGATCTGGATTATTACTGCGTTCCAAGTTGAGAGCAAAAACTGCTAGACCAGTCAAGGTAAGTAATGCAGCAGTTTTAATGATCCAAAGCTTTTTTAACTCTGTTTTTAATCCAGCGTTACGCCGAGAGTTCATTGAACTTAAGCCCACTAAAACGTAAGCAACTGCAATCACAATGAAAAATACCCAGCTACCGATTGGAGAAATGTTTGAGTTCTGTACGGCAAGGATCGTTTCGTCTTCAACGCGGATGGTTCCACCCTCGCCTGCTAAAAGTAAAAGTATTCCTTGAAAGGCTAGAAATGCTGCCAACGTAACAACGAAAGAGGGAATGCCTAGTCGAGCAACCAATGTGCCCAAGAAAAACCCGAGAAGTACTCCAACTGCAATGCTAGCAAGCAGCGCGACATACCAAGGCTGACCTTCATTGGTAATAAGAATTACCAGAACCGCTCCAGATACACCGGCGGTGTATCCAGCAGAAAGGTCAATTTCACCTAGAAGCAAGACAAAAACTAATCCCATTGCAATAACTATTACTGCAGCGGCTTGTGTAATTAGATTTGCAAAATTGCCTGGAGTCAAGAAAACATTAGACATTGAACCAAAGACGATGCAGAGAACCACTAGGCCTAAAACAGCTGGTAGCGAGCCAATATCACCCGCTTTTACACGAGACCAGTAATCCTTCATCGCACCTTTAAGGGTTGAAACTTCGGCCTCATTAACGATGCTCATTTATCTGCTCCTGTCTTTGAAGTGGGAGATTGAACTCCTGCAGACTTGCCAGTTGTTATTAACTCCACTACTTGACGGGGTTCTACGTCTTTCTTATCAACTTGAGCAGCTAATTTTCCGAGATAAAGAGCTGCAATGTTATCTGCAACTTCAAATACATCATTTAAATTATGGCTAATCAGTACAACTGCAAGGCCGTTATCGGCCAATCGACGGACAAGGTTTAGTACTTGCTCTGTTTGTGCAACACCTAAAGCTGCAGTCGGTTCATCCAAGATCACTACCTTGCTATTCCAAAGAACTGCACGGGCAATTGCAACAGTCTGTCGCTGCCCACCAGAGAGTGAAGCAACAGTCTGTCGAATTGACTTAACAGTTCGAACGCTCAAACCATCCAAAGTTTTGCGCGCTAAAGCCTCCATTGAAGATTCATTAAGGACTGGCCCACGCTTTTGTTCACGACCTAAAAACATATTGTGCACAATGTCTAAATTGTCACAGAGTGCTAAATCCTGATAAACGATTTCAATTCCAAGTGTCGTTGCGTCTCGAGGTCCACTTATTGTGACCTTGGAGCCCTCAAAGAAAAAATCTCCTGCTTCAGGGTTATAGATACCCGCAATGCACTTAATCAACGTGCTTTTACCAGCGCCGTTATCTCCTACGAGAGCAGTGACCTTTCCTGCATACACATCGAGATCAACATCCTTTAGGACATGGACTGGTCCAAAAGATTTATTAACTCCACGTAAAGACAGAACTGCTGTTGTCATAGTCTCCCAGTTTCTTCATATTGAAAATTTCTATGGTGTACATCTTATTATTTCTTTGCCAACTTGTTAAGAGAACTCTGAAAGCCACTTGCAAAACATCTTTGGTTCTTAACTTCACACGAACTTCACACTTTGATAGTTAAAGCAGGTGCGGCCCGGGGAAAACCCCGAGCCGCACCTTACTTTTTACTACAAGCTCTTAGAGCTTAGCTTTTGGGAAATTAGATTCCGTTAGCTACGCAGAGCTCTTCGATTCCTTCGCAAACTGCTTCGCGAGTCTGGAATCCATCAGCAATAACGTCCTTGACGTTTGCCTTTGTAATTCCAACTGGTACCAAGAGAACTGATGGAACATCTGTAGTTCCATTGTTAACTGATCCAGTAGCAGTAGTTGCTTCTTCGCCACGTAGAAGTGCGATTGCAAGCTCTGCTGTTGCTTCTGCTTCAGCCTTGATTGCCTTGTAGACAGTGTTTGAAAGATCTCCTGTAAGGATTGCGCGCAATCCTTCAGCTGTTGCATCTTGACCAGATACACAGACCTTACCGTTTAGCTTGTTCTTCTTAAGAACAGCTACAGCTGCAAGTCCAAGACCTTCGTTAGCTGAAACCACTGCGTCAAGCTTTCCGCCTGCCTTAGTTAGTTGCTGTTCGAAAATTACTCCACCCTTTGCGTTGTCCCAATCTGGAACAGCTTGGTCATCAACGAGTGTGTATGCCTTTGAATCAATCAAAGGACGTAGAACTGAATCGTATCCAGCCTTGAATAGTGTTGCGTTGTTATCTGTTGGTGAACCGTTTAGGTAAACGATACGAGCCTTTGACTTACCAGCTGCATCAAGACATGACTTGATACCTTCGCCCTGTAGACGACCAACAGCCTCGTTATCAAATGATACGTAGTATGAAGCTGAACCATTAAGTGTTAGACGATCGTAATCGATTGTCTTTACACCTTGGGCCGCAGCCTTGTCCTGAACAGCCTTAGCTGAATCTGAATCTAGGTTTACAAGGATTAGAACCTTTGCGCCAGCAGTTAACATCTGGTCAGCAATTGTTGCGAATTGTTCCTTGTCTCCGTTTGCGTTTTGGATATCAACTTCTACACCGGCTGCATCAAATGCTGCCTGTAGGAATCCGCGGTCAGCAGTTTCCCAGCGGTTTGAAGAAGCTGCATCAGGCAGAATTACACCAACGAAACCGTCAGCTGAACTATCTGATGAACTTGAGCAACCTGTTAGAACGATTGCGAACGCTGACATAGCAGCGACAATCGCGAGGCGACGCTTTTTCATTTAGTAGACCTTTCGAAAGGGGATGTGCCCTTGGCGGTTTTCGCCTTGTTGAGTTGGCACAACGTAGGGTAGAAAATAGCCGATAAAGGCAAAAAGGTCACTAGCAGTTCTCAGAATCTGAGCGCGGGATCTAACGATTTGATAACACCCAAGCCTGCTCGCGCTAACCTATGAGTATGCCTTCACAGATCGAGCAGCTCGAGGCCACAATCAGGGAGGCAATTTCTCGGGCAATCCAGGCAAATTCTCTTTCCGGGGCAGTCCCAGACTCCATCAAGTTGGAACGGCCTAAAGATAGAAGCCACGGCGACTATGCAACGTCGATCGCCCTTCAAATTTCAAAGCCTATGGGGAAGAACCCACGAGAGGTTGCTCAAGTAATTGCCGACCAGTTAACTGGAAATAAATCCATCAATAAAGTTGAAATAGCCGGGCCCGGATTTATTAACATAACTTTAAATCGCGCAAGTCAAGCTCAATTAGTAGAAACAATTGTTGCAGCAAAAGATGCCTATGGACTTGGTAAATCGCTTTCAGGAATAAAGATAAATCTAGAGTTCATTAGTGCAAACCCAACTGGTCCTTTGCATCTTGGACACACTCGTTGGGCAGCAGTTGGCGATGCACTCGGTCGAGTTCTTACTGCAGCAGGTGCTCAAGTAACTAGAGAGTTTTACATTAATGATCGCGGCAATCAGATGGATTTATTTGGCCAATCCGTAGAAGCTGCGGCATTAGGCCAACCGGTTCCTGAAAACGGCTATCAAGGTGATTATATAAAAGATTTAGCGACAGAAGTCGTAAAGGAAAATGCTGGAATAAAAGAGCTTGCACCTGCCAATAGAACAGAGGCTTTTCGTGAAGCGGCATACAAAGTTCAACTCAAGGATCAGCAAAGAGTTCTCGAAGTTTTCAATACCCACTTTGATGTCTGGTTTTCTGAGCGTTCCTTGCATGATCAAGGCGCCGTGGAACATGGAGTTGAAAAACTTCGTAAGCAAGGTCATGTATTCGAAAGTGAAGGAGCAACGTGGCTTCGTACGACAGATTTTGGTGATGACAAAGATCGAGTAATAACAAAAGCAAACGGTGAATTAACCTATTTTGCTTCAGATACTGCCTATTACATTAATAAGCGCGAACGTGGATTTGATATCTGTATTTACATGCTTGGGGCAGATCATCATGGCTATATCAATCGTCTTCGGGCTACAGCAGCATGTGCTGGCGATAATCCCGATTACAACATTGATGTGTTAATTGGCCAACTTGTAAAAATCATGGAGGGTGGCCAAGAAGTAAAGCTCTCTAAACGGGCCGGGACAATTATTACTTTAGAAGAGTTGGTAGAAAAAGTTGGGGTCGATGCTGCGCGATATACCTTGATTAGATATCCAGTTGATACACCAATGGTGATGGATATTGATGTTCTAAAGCGAAATACAAATGAAAATCCGGTCTACTACGTTCAGTATGCACATGCGCGCATTGCTGCCGTTCTTCGCAATGCAGTCGAACTTGGAGCTTCGTTAGAGCTTAAGGATTTTGATCCAAGCCAGTTGACTCATGATCGCGAAAATGAACTACTTGGCGCCCTAGCCGAGTTCCCACGAGTAATTGAATCAGCAGCCGAGCTGCGCGAGCCCCATCGAGTTGCTCGCTATTTAGAAGAGTTAGCCGGTACGTATCACGGTTTTTACAATGATTGCCGAGTACTTCCGATGGGAGAAGAGAAATTAACTGCAATACACACCGCTCGTCTATTACTGTGTACTGCTACTAAGCAAGTGTTAAAAAATGGATTAGATCTTTTAGGCGTTAGCGCACCGGAGAGGATGTAAATAATGTGGTCATCCTCAGTTAAAGCAGGCGAGCAACTTTCTATCTCTGGAATATCTGCAAAAGAGTTGGCACAAGAATTCGGTACTCCTGCATTTTTTATTGATGAGTCAGATTTTCGCAGCCGCGCTTTAGCGTGGAACACCGCACTGACTCAATCTTTTGGATCACATGCGGGAATCGTTTATTACGCAGCAAAAGCTTTTATCTGCACAGAGGTTGGCCGTTGGATTAAAGATACCGGAATTGGAATTGATGTATGCACAGGAGGCGAACTTGCTGTTGCCCTGGCTGCTGGCATAGATCCTGCAAAGATAGAACTTCACGGAAACAATAAATCTGTAGATGAGATTCAAAGAGCAGTCGACGCGGGAGTAGGCATAATCGTTCTGGACTCACTGTATGAAATTGAACGAGTTGCTGCCGCTGCTTTGAAAACTGGAAAAATTCAGAAAGTATTATTGAGAATTACTCCAGGAATAGATACTCACACACATCAATCCATTGCAACGGCACATGAAGATGTAAAGTTTGGATTTTCCATTGCAAGCGGTGCTGCATGGACAGCAATTGAAGAAGTTCGCAAGCGTTCCAGCTTGGAGCTTCGTGGATTTCACGCACATATTGGATCTCAAGTTTTTGGCTACGAAACATTTCAACTTGCTGCCGAGCGTTTAATTGGCCTTCTTGCGCAGTATCGCGACGAGTTTAAATCAGAGCTTCCAGAGTTAGATCTAGGTGGCGGATATGCAATTGCCTACCTTCCTAGTGAAATAACAGTTGATCCATCGCAGGCATTACAGGCACTTGCATCGGCTGTTAAGAAAAACTGCGAATCACATAATCTTGCGGTCCCAAAGATTTCAATTGAGCCAGGGCGTTCAATTGTTGGACCATCGATGTTTACCCTTTATGAAGTTGGCACTGTTAAGGATGTAACCCTTGAAGATGGATTACACAGAAACTACATCTCTATTGATGGAGGAATGAGTGACAACATACGTCCATCTCTCTACGGTGCTAAATACTCAACGGTATTAGCAAATCGAACAAGCACTGCACCAAGTATTTCCTCTCGATTAGTTGGTAAGCATTGCGAGACCGGAGACATTCTGATTCGAGAGATTGATTTACCAAGTGATATTGCACCTGGAGATTTGTTGGCAGTTCCTGCAACGGGTGCATATGGACGAAGCCTGGCCAACAATTACAACCATGTTCCAAGACCGCCTGTAATTGCAGTAAAAGATGGAAAAGCGCGTGTAATTGTCCGCCGAGAAACCGAGGCTGACTTACTTGGCCTAGATATTTAACGCCGTACTACCCATCTGTGAAAGAATAGGCCCATGAATTCGGGCGTTAAAACAATCTCAATAGGAATGCTTGGCTGCGGAGTTGTTGGCAGCCAAGTCGCTCGCTTGCTCCAAGATGACCAGCAGGAACTTTCGGAGCGCTCTGGAGCACACCTTGTATTAAGCAAAGTTGGAGTTCGAAAAGCCGGTGCGCGCCCAGGAGTAGATGCATCTTTAATTACTACAGATTTAAAATCGATTGTTAATGATCCTACAATAAATATTGTTATTGAAGTAATGGGTGGCATCGAGCCTGCTCGTACTTTAATTTTAGAAGCGATCAAGAACAAGAAATCAGTTATCACTGCCAATAAAGCATTACTTGCAACTCACGGGCATGAACTTTTTAATGCTGCAGATGAAGCAAAAGTAGATCTTTACTATGAAGCAGCAGTAGCTGGTGCGATTCCAATTATCCGCTCGATGCGTGAATCTTTAGCTGGTGACCAGATCACTCGAGTTATGGGAATCGTAAATGGAACAACTAATTATATTCTGACAAAGATGCACGAAGAAGGCCGCGCCTTTAACGATGTGTTAAAGGAAGCGCAGGCTTTAGGTTATGCAGAAAGCGATCCAACTGCAGATATCGAAGGCCACGATGCTGCGGCAAAAGCAGCCCTTCTAGCAAGTCTTGCCTTTCATAGCACTGTGACAATTGATGAGGTTTATACTGAGGGTATCTCGAAGATATCTAGCGAAGATGTTGCAGCAGCAAAATCTATGAACAGCGTCATTAAGCTGCTTGCCATTGCGGAGTTAACAGTTAAAGATGAGATATCTGTTCGCGTACATCCAGTGATCTTGCCGGTCTCTCATCCACTTGCATCAGTTCGAAATGCTTTTAATGCGGTCTATGTTGAATCTGAATCTGCTGGTCAATTAATGTTCTATGGCCGCGGAGCTGGTGGAGCACCAACAGCATCGGCAATATTGGGTGATTTAGTTGCAGTGACTCGACATGCTGCCTACTCAACTGTGGGATATGGCGAATCAGATTATGCAGATTTAGATATTGCTCCAATTGGTGCAGTTAAGTCACAGTTTTTTGTACGTCTCCATGTTGCCGATAAGTCTGGTGTTTTGGCTGCTATCGCTTCAACTTTTTCTTCAGAAAACGTATCTATCCAAACAGTTAGACAAGCTGGTCTTGGTGAGGATGCAGAACTTATTGTTGTGACACACGCTGCATCAGAAGATGCCTTGGATGCTTGTGTTCAAAGCTTGCGCAAACTAGAGATTGTTCGAAAAGTTGAAAGTGTTATTCGTGTAGAGGGAGCACCTGCCTAATGGGTTTATTTAAAAAACAGGGTGCCCATCAATGGCGTGGTGTTATTGAAGAGTATCGACACAGACTTCCAGTCAGTGCAAATACTCCGATCATCTCTTTGCGAGAAGGCGGAACACCACTGATCTATGCATGCAATTTGTCAGACATTCTTGGAAATGATGTTTGGATAAAGTACGAAGGATTAAATCCAACAGGCTCATTCAAAGATCGCGGAATGACAATGGCGATTTCAAAGGCAGCAGAAGATGGCGCGAAGGCTGTTATCTGTGCATCAACTGGAAACACTTCAGCCTCTGCCGCTGCATATGCTGTCAAAGCCGGGATGCGCCCAGCCGTTTTAATTCCAAAGGGAAAAATTGCAATGGGTAAGTTGGCCCAGGCTGTTATTCATGATTCAACAATTTTGCAGGTTAATGGCAATTTTGATGACTGTCTGACTCTTGCAAAAGAGCTTTCTGAAAACTATCCAGTTGCTCTAGTTAACTCTGTTAATCCTTATCGAATTGAAGGACAAAAGACAGCTAGCTTTGAAGTTGTAGATCTTTTGGGTGATGCACCAGATATTCATGCAATGCCTGTGGGAAATGCAGGAAATATCACTGCATATTGGAAGGGTTACAAGGAGTATTACAAAGACAATATGTCTAAGAAACTACCAATGATGTATGGCTTTCAAGCAGCCGGAGCGGCGCCGATAGTTAAGGGAAAGATTGTCAAAAATCCAGAAACAATTGCTACAGCTATCCGTATCGGAAATCCTGCTTCCTGGCAGCAAGCTGTTGAAGCTCGCGATAGTTCCGGTGGAGTAATTGATGCTGTAACTGATCGAGAAATTCTGGCTGCTTATCGCCTGATTGCTGCCAAAGAGGGAATTTTTGTTGAGCCGTCTTCTGCAGCGGGTCTTGCAGGACTTTTGAAGTATAAAAAGGGCGGGAAATTGCCTCAGGGAAAAACAATTGTTATCACTGTGACAGGTCATGGGCTTAAAGACATTCCATACGCACTTGATTCCGCAAAGAAGCCAGTCGTGGTTCCGGTAAATGCAAAGATTGCTGCTAAAGCATTAGGGCTTGCATAAAATGAAGCCAACTTTTAAAGCACAACCAATTCAAGTACAAGTTCCTGCTTCAAGTGCCAACTTAGGCCCTGGATTTGATTGCCTTGGGCTGGCTCTCAACATTTACGATCGATACATCGCACAAGTTATGGATGAACCTGGCTTTGATGTTGATGTAACTGGTGAAGGCGCCGAAAATGTGCCGACAAATGATAAAAACCTGGTTATCAAAGCCATGTATAAAGGTTTTGAATTTCTTGGAGGACGCCCTCGTGGAATTGCACTACGTCAGCTGAATGTAATTCCTCATGGACGTGGTCTTGGCTCTTCTGCAGCAGCAATAGTTGGCGGACTCTTTTTGGCGAGATCCTTAGTACTTGGTGGTCAAGAAAAGATGTCACTAGAAGCGATGTTAAGTATTGCAAATGAAATGGAAGGCCATCCAGACAATGTTTCAGCAGCGATTTTTGGAAACGCAAACATTGCTTGGCAAGAAAATCAACGTGGAGCTGTAATTGCGCAATCATTGAACATAGAAGTTGATCCAAGAATTAGTGCATTAGCTTTTGTTCCATCCACAGAATTTTCAACATCAAAAGCCAGAAAAATGCTTCCAGAGAGCATTCCTCATATCGATGCGGTTAAAAACTCAACAAATACTGCAGTGTTAGTACAAGCATTGCAAAGTCGACCAGATTTGTTGCTGGGTGCGACCCAGGATTATTTGCATCAAAGCTATCGACAAGAGGCAATGCCACATTCATATGCGCTGATGACAAAACTTCGAAGCGCTGGAGTTGCAGCATTTATCTCAGGGGCAGGTCCATCTGTTTTGGTGCTTCGCACAGGGGCCGATGATGAAGCGGCAGAACTAGAAAAAGCTGCAGGGGAGCGCTTCACCATGCGTACTTTGGGAATCTCTCGAACAGGGGTAGGAGTAATTGCCGGTTAATTTTGCGAATTACGGCTTCGCACTGCTAACCTTTACTCATCTGAACGGCTCATCTAGCAGCCAGTAACACATCAGATAATCACAGTAAAAAAATCCACGGCTCTCACAGTTTTAAATCCAATCGCTCTAAACCAGTCGGTGAAATCCAATCGGTCTAGAGGATTAGAGGAAAAACTAGAGCCAATAGCGAAAAGATACAGATGACAACAGAGATAGAACCAGTACGCTCAAACAGTCCAGAGCTTGCAGCAATGACCCTTCCTAAGTTGAAGACGGTCGCAACACAGTTAGGTGTTGAAGGCGCAGCAAAAATGAAAAAGGACGC
>CAEZTN010000013.1_pt1 | contig 22785 bp, 25 predicted proteins | sample 7264231 | NCBI WGS metagenome assembly CAEZTN01 (sample SAMEA6813805, study PRJEB35770) | uncultured Actinomycetes bacterium | biome: Freshwater; feature: Freshwater reservoir; material: water | place: Czech Republic | collected 2017-08-18 | depth 0.5m m
GGATTTAGTCGTCGTGGGCTCTTTTTTGTTTCTAGAAGTAGAAGAACAAGAATCCCCAGCACAGAGAGAAGATGGATGATGTATACGACTGTGTTGATTACGCTCATGAGTTCAGTTTAGAGTGCTCACATGTCTTCTCCAACCACCCCGGCCAATATTGGTCCAGGTGAATTTTTCCCCGTAGTCGGTGTTGGTCCACATGAGAAACCTTGGCCTGCTGGTGACCAGTTTGATCCTGAGTTATTACTTAATGGTGATCGTCGTAACGTTTTAGACAAATACAGGTACTGGAGTGTTGAAGCGATCGTCGCAGATTTGAACACAAAGCGACACAAGTTAGAGATTGCGATCGAAAATTGGCAACATGATTTAAATATTGGATCAGTAGTTCGCACAGCTAATGCTTTTAATGTCAGTGCTGTTCATATAGTTGGAAAGCGTGACTGGAATAAGCGTGGGGCTATGGTTACTGATCGCTATTTAACTGTGATTCATCACCCGTCTGTGGCCGATTTTTCGGAGCACTGCAAAGAGCGTGGGATTCCAATTATCGGAATAGACAATATGCCTGGGTCGAAACAACTTGAATCAGCACAGTTACCAGAAAGCTGTGTCATGCTTTTTGGTCAAGAAGGTGCTGGAATGTCTGATGAAGCGATCGCAATCTGTAAAGATTTATATGAGATTAATCAATATGGTTCGACCAGATCGATGAATGCATCTGCCGCCGGCGCCATTGCGATGTATCACTGGGCGTTGCAACACTTACCACGTTAGCTTTTTGGATCTGTTCCAAACGATTCTTCTGGTAATTCTTCGAGAGCCTCTTGTACTGATTTCAAACGACGCTCGATCTCGTTGGCCTCATCGTTTCGGCCCTGCATCCTCATAATTTTACAGATTCTAGTTTCAATATCCAGAATGAATTCAAAGTCTTTAGGCTCATCTTCACTGACAATTGCAAGTACGTTTTCCAAAGTTGCCATACCATCATCGAATTTTTCAAGCAGAATTTGGGCTTTTCCATACTCAAACATTGCAAAAACTTCGCGGCGATGATCATGTCCTGTCTCAAAAACATCGACAGCTTTTTGTGCAGTTTCAAGTGCAAGTTCACCTTCGCCAAGTTCGATAAGGCATGAAGCAATTTTTTGATCACATCTTGCTACATGAATGATCTCTTTATTGCGCTTAAACAACACACGTGCCTCTTTAAATGCTTCAATTGCTTTTTCGTAGTTCTTCAACTCACGTTCGGCGCAACCAATAAGGTGGAGATCATTTGCTGCGCCAATTTCGTTGCTATCAACCAAATGCTCCTGTGCGCACTCATTCATTGTTAAAACTACTTTGTCATACTGCTTTGATGTGTACCACCATTCACCTAATGTGCATGCAAGTTCTAATGCAATAGGTGACTTGTTCTCTCTTAAAATCTCTACGGCTTTACTCATTGCAGTGGCGGCTTCATCAATTCGCTTAAGTTGATTTAAGTTGTAACCAATTGCTGAATACGCTTGTGCCAATCCTTCTGATGCAGATGTGACACCAAGTTGCGAATAGATATCGCGCGCTGTTTCTGCAAGTGCGAGCGCTTCGTCGTATTGTCCGCGAGCAAAGATTCGAGCGCTTAATTCGTAAAATGTACTGGCACGCTCTTCGCCCTCAACTTCAGGGATTCGATCCCAGAGCATCTCTTCTGAAACGAGCTCTTCCATACCTTCGTCCTCGCTCATGCATGTGACCTTATACGCACAATGTTAAGGACGGGTGAGAATTTCCCTCCGCGCCAAGAGCAATTTTGAGGGCAATCTAGGGGGTTGCCACCCATAGGGGGCTATTAATGCCTAAAAGATGCAGATGCGAATCGTTTGCATTAACATTTTCTCATGCATATTCCTGATGGCTTTATTGACGTACCTACCTCAGCCGCATTTGTAGGCCTTTCTGCAATTGGTGTTGGCGCAGCCCTAAAGGGAGCCCGAACCCAACTAGACGACAAGACGGCACCACTTGCTGGACTAACAGCTGTGTTTATCTTTGCAGTTCAAATGCTCAACTTCCCGGTTGTAGCAGGAACTAGTGGTCACTTAATTGGGGCCGCCCTCGCTGCTGTTTTAGTTGGCCCCTGGGCTGCGACCTTAGCTTTAACGGTGGTCTTACTGATGCAAGCATTTTTGTTTGCAGATGGTGGCCTAACCGCCCTTGGGCTCAGTGTTTTTAACATGTCAATTATTTCCGTGTGGGTTGGATACGCGGTCTTCTTGGTGATCAAAAAGATTTTGCCACAAAATAAGTCGTCGGTTGCAATTGCCGCATCTATTGCAGCAGCAGTCTCAGTTCCTGCCGCAGCATTTGGGTTTTGGATTCAATATGTAATCGGGGCAACTGGAACATTCTCTGATTCAGCAGTCTTCACATCAATGATTGGAATCCATGTTTTGATTGGAATTGGTGAAGCGATCATTACAGGCTTAACAGTCACAGCAGTATTGGCAAGTCGAAGTGACTTGGTTTTTGGTTGGAAAAACAATCAAAAGGCATTGGAGATTAAGAATGTCTAAAAATCGCAAGTTCTATATCGGGGGATTTATTGTCTCTCTATTTCTTGCCGGAGTAGTTTCTTTTTATGCCTCTTCATCTCCTGATGGACTTGAAAAAGTTGCCGAAGATATTGGTTTCATTGAAACAGCTAAAGACCACACATATGCCGATGGAGCTTTAGCTGATTACGGTGTAAAAGGAATTGAAAATGAGCGAGCCTCTGTTGGTGTTGCCGGAGTAATTGGCGTAATTGGAACGGCAGTTGTTGCCGGAGTCTTTTTTAAGATTATAGCCCGAAAGCCAGAAAAGACTAAGCGTTAATACGCAGGTTCAAACCCATCATCATGGACATGATGTGGGTGAGCGGTTATATCTTCATCGCCACTCAATCGTCCATGAAACTGCCTCTTACCTTAAAGTAGTTGCTGCAATCGCTTTCATTCTGGTTGCCGTCTCAACACCAATTACAAATTGGCAAGCATTTATCGGTTATTTCATTTGGGTTTTAGTAGTTGCCGCGATTGCAAAAATTCCCTTTACCTTGCTGTTTAAGCGGGCACTCATTGAAATTCCATTTATTTTCTTTGCTATTTTAATGCCCTTTTTTGGATCAGGAGAGAGATTTGTTGCCGGGCCTTTCAATTTATACCGAGAGGGATTGATAGCCGGCGCCGGAATTGTTGTTAAGGGCACCCTTGGTGTGCTGACAGCAATAATTCTTTCAACAAGTACAACGGCCCGAGAAATTCTCCGTGGTTTAGAGCGATTGCGACTACCAGCACTGATGGTTCAGATCGCATCTTTTATGTTGCGCTATGTCAATGTGGTTAATGATGAAATGGAGCGAATGAAAGTTGCGCGTGATTCGCGCGGCTTTGAAGCAACTGGACTGAAACATTGGAAGGTATTAGCAACTGCAGCTGGGGCACTTTTTATCCGCTCATATGAACGAGGTGAACGAGTACACCTATCCATGCTTTCCCGAGGATACGAAGGGGTATTGCCTCATGATGAAGTTGAAAAATCAAAAGCTTCTTCTTGGTTTATGGTCTTGATGTATCCATTTGTTGCAGTTGTAATTCTTGTAATAACCACTTTGATTGGAAACCAATAATGACTACGCCGAGCTTAGAAATTAAAGAGTTAGCATTTGCATACCCAGATGGTAATCAAGCTTTGTTTGGAGTTAATCTCTCAATAGTGAAAGGTGAGCGAGTAGCACTCTTAGGTCCAAATGGAGCTGGAAAAACTACCTTGGTTATGCACATGAATGGAATCCACCCAACGGCGCAAGGATCGGTTCGTATTGCTGGTGAATTAGTTGATTCTAAAAATAAAGAATCAATTAAGCGAATTAGGTCAAAGGTGGGAATTGTTTTTCAAGATCCTGATGATCAGTTATTTATGCCAACCGTTGGAGAAGATATTGCCTTTGGCCCATACAACATGGGAAAAAGAGGGGCGGAGCTAGATGCACTTGTAAATGATGCCCTTGAATTAGTTGGAATGGCCGAGTTTAAAGACCGTCCACCACATCACCTTTCTTTCGGACAACGCAGACGTGTTGCAGTTGCAACAGTGCTTGCTATGAAGCCAGAAATTCTTGTTCTTGATGAACCATCATCAAATCTAGATCCAGCAAGTCGACGTGAGTTGGCAGATATTTTGCGATCACTAGATATCACGATGGTTATGGTCACTCACGATCTTCCTTATGCAAATGAACTATGCGAAAGAGCGGTTATTTTGAATGGTGGAGTTATTGTCGCCGATGATTCCACGCGTAATATTCTTACAAATAAGGCTCTATTAGAGGCTAATCGCCTTGAACTTCCAGTTGGTTTTTCAATTCAATAACCTGCGGTAGAATTAAGGTATTGGTGCAATCGCATCAATGCACTTCCCCCAAGTGCTGCAACATGCAGCACTACATGCGAGTCTTATCTTCGCCCTGGACGCCATTAGTGCGATCCATACCCGAGACGCGCTTGTCGTCTTGATTGGTGTTTATTTTCATGTCTCTACAACCACGTATTGCCGCGCCCGGAAAAGCCCGTCGTGCGGCCTCAGTCGGAAAACCTAAGCGTGCAAAGAAAGCTGCGCAGTTTAAATCTGCCGGACCAAAAGCACGCCATACCTCTGCACAAAAAGCTGCCCGTAAAGGTGCAGTTACTAGAGCAAAGTCAACGCATGCATCAAGCTCTGCCAGATCAACTACTGCAAAGCCAGTTACTCGCCGTTACTCAGATGTTGATGCCTCCACAGTTTCTAAAAAAGAGGCGCGTCTTTCAGATCGCTCAAAACTTCGTGCAGAGCGTTATCAAAAACAAACTGCATCAAAGCCAAGACCAACAGAGGCACCCGAAGAGCGCAAAGCTCGTATAGAGCGTTCACAACGTCCTGACTCTCGTGCAAAGAAGTTTGTAAAAGAACGCGATGCTCGCGAATCTGCGCCACGTGCAGGCCGCACAGATCGTACAGATCGCGTTAGCACTACCAACCGTACAGAGCGTTCAGAAAGACCAATTGCTCGTACATCGGATAAACCTGAGTTCAAAAAAACTTATAAGAAAGCAGAACGACCAGCATTTAAACGCGAAGATACTCGTGGTGGAAAAGCAGGTGGAGCTTCTACACGTGGAACTTCTGATACTCGTCCAACCAATCGTCGTGACGCTGTTAAAGCAAAAATTGCACGCACTGATGATGGTCGTCCAAATTTTGAACCACGTAAGTATGAAAAATTCGATCCAACTCGTCCTAAAAAGCGCAGTGAGGCACCAGATACTCGCGCGGCTAACTTTCGTGCAGAGCGACCAAATCGTGATCGCCGCAATGACTCACCGGCATATGCCCGTGATGATTTCAAAAAGCACAATAAAACTCACTCAAATGCAGCTGTAGATTTTGGCGCTGATGATAATTACATTTCAGCTAACTTAGCTGATGCAAATCTTGTAGATGCAACTCCGCTTACCGAAATTACAACTACATTTGCTGAGCTTGGAATTGCTGCTCCCCTTGTTAATGCGCTGAGCAAACAGGGAATCTTGCACCCATTTCCTATTCAGATTGCAACTCTTCCTGACGCACTTGCCGGTCATGACATTTTGGGTCGCGGACAAACCGGTTCAGGAAAAACTCTCGCATTTGGTTTAGCACTTCTTAATAATTTAAATGGCAAAGTTGCAAAGCCTCATAAGCCTTTAGCCCTTGTACTAACGCCAACTCGCGAACTTGCACAGCAAATCGATGAAGTCTTAATGCCTTTGGCTCGTTCAATTGGCCATGAATCAGTTGTCGTTGCCGGTGGAATGTCTTATGCAAAGCAGATCACTGCAATGCGCCGCGGAACAGCAATTTTGGTTGCAACTCCAGGTCGTTTAATTGATCTTCTTAATAAAGGTGAAGTGCAGTTAGATCACCTTCAGATAACTGTTCTTGATGAAGCAGATCAGATGGCAGACATGGGATTCTTACCAGTTGTAAAAGAGATTCTTGATCAGGCAAAACTTGATGGTCAGCGCCTTCTCTTCTCTGCAACTCTAGATCGCGGTGTTGACTCTCTTGTTCGTCAATATTTGAAGAATCCAAAGACTCACTCACTTCAAAATGACCGCGCCTCAGTTTCTACTATGGAGCACTTTGTCTTGGTCATGAACCCTTCAGAAAAAGATGACATCACAAACCAGGTTGCAGCCAGAAACGGAAAAACAATCTTGTTCGTAAAGACTCAGCGGGGGGCAGATCGCTTAGCCGACAAGCTAGCCCATGCAGGAGTTCCGGTAGGTGCTTTGCATGGTGGAAAATCACAGGCCGTACGTACTCGTACTTTGGCGATGTTTAAGGACACCGCAAATGCTGCATTAGTTGCAACCGATGTTGCAGCACGTGGAATTCACGTAGATGGAATTTCATTAGTAGTCCATGTTGATGCGCCAACTGATCACAAAGATTATCTACACCGTGCAGGTCGTACTGCACGTGCAGGTGAGGCAGGAACTGTTGTAACTCTTGCAACAACACGTCAGCAAAAATCAATCGGCTCACTCATTCAGCGCGCCGGAGTTCTTGCTAAGTATGTTGGTGTTACACCACTGAGTACAGACTTAATGAAAATTACTGGAGCGCAAGAGCCTTCTGGAATTCCATACATTGTCCCAATTGTTGAAAAATCTGTACGAAGTGGTGGCAAGCGTCCGCGCCCAAACTCAAGTCAGCGTCGACGTCGTCCCCGCTAAAAACTTTGTTCTAGTTTAAATCATTTAAGTTAAAGCTTATTTAGCCAGCTGAGCCAGACCCAGATGGTCCGGCTTTGCGCTGAACTTGTGGAGCGCCTCCGCTTCGTTGGCCTCCACGAATCTTTGATCCAGAATCGGCGTGTGCCTGTGTACCGGGTGCTCCCTTTTTATTTTTCTTTGCTTCTAGGGCAGCAAGCATTCTTGCTTTCACATCTTCGTTTTTATCAGGCATGGTTTAAGTCTACTGCACTAACAATAGAGCAATTAAACGTTAGCTTCCTTGTATTCGCGCAAACGTTCTAAAACCTCAGACTCGCGATATCTACGATGGCCTCCTAATGTGCGAATGGCAGTTAGCTTTCCTGCTTTAGCCCATCGGGTTACTGTTTTTGGATTAACGTGAAAACGAGCTGCGACTTCTTTGGGAGTTAAAAGCACTTCAGGATCTGGAATGCGATTCATGAAGTTTCCTTCCACTCAACTCGTTTTATGTCGGTCGGTATTGTCCATATTGACCCGTATTAGGGTGAAGTATTGCGGGATTTTCAGGGGTAAGCAATACCAATCATGAGGCTTGTTCAAAGGCTTGGACCAAGCGCCAACGTGACATTAACCGCTGATATCCAACTCCGGCCATCATTGCATCTGCTGCAGCAAGTCCTTCAACCGAATGCATTACATCTTCAATTGATGAATCAGAATCCAAACCATCTTCACCAGAATCTCGCAACGCCTTATCCATGTAATTTGCTAAACCACCGTAATCGAGTTCAACTAGAGATTCTGGATGAAACATTTCTAACCAATCTAACAAATTTTCTAACTCTTCTTCTACAGGCCCTTCGCCAAATGCGCCTAATACACTCTCGTGGGCAGAGGCACACCTTTGCTTGGCATTAGCAATAGTTGTTAAAGCTTTTGAATATAGACCGTGTTCGTCCGCACCACGAGTTCGCTCTTCTGGTGAAAACAAAATAAACCAACGTGGTGGAATCAACCATGTCTCATTTAATATGTGCGGAGTTTTGTCTTCAAGTAAATCAACACCAGCAGTTATAACTTCTTCTAGCGCTGGTGAGATGAAAAATGGAACGACTGTGCTTGGAAGTGAATCCTTAAAGTTATCGAGTGCAGCCCAACAACGTGTTGCCGTAGACCATGGAGATAGATATCTGACTTTGTCTTTATCAATAATATGCACGCCATCTGGGCGACCAGCAGGTGGTTCTGGATGTGCAACTCGGTGTAGCGCTAATTTTTGTTCGCGATCAAAACTCGATGCATCGTTTTCAATTCCCTGCCAGCGCAAACGATCGGCGGCATCAAATGCCGAGATTGGTTCGTAAATTCTAAGTGAAGCTACGTACGGTGTTGCTCTCACGAACGTGGAATGTAATTGCCCTCGGCAAATGGATCATCATCATCCTTGCGTGGTGAAGTATCGAGTTCTCCATGCAACTCTTTTGTAAGACGATCTAAATCCATGTCCTGCCCGCCGTATTTCAAATCACGTGCGACTTTGGTTTGTTTTGCTTTTGCACGGCCGCGACCCATGGGCGACCTCCTTCACTTATTGCTCTTTTTGCACTTTGTCAGAGGGGAAGGTTATCGCGGTTGGCTAGTACCTTCCACCAGGTTTTACGCGTTAAAGGGGTAGATATTGTGTGAGATCTGCTCGTGAGCCCGACGCTAAAACCGCACCACTGGTCACAGCCTGATCCCAGGTCAACTCCCCTGAGGCTAAGGCCAGCCAAGTCTGAGCATCCATCTCGATTGTGTTGGCAGGAGTTCCTCGAGTATGAGTTGGGCCTTGGCCACATTGAACAGCTGCATATGGTGGAACTCGAACTTCGATTGCCCTGCCTGGTGCTTTAACGGTTAATGCTTGAAGTGTTAACTTCACTTTCTGTAAAACCTCAGGATCGCGCATAAAAGTCTCGCGGTGTTTTATCGAATTGACTGTGGCGCGTATAGCGCAGCAGTTGGGTGCGTAGAAACTACTGAGTTAATACGTGCAACTACTCGAGCTACTTGTTCGCGAGCTTCCCCAGTAAATTCAATTGGGTTGCTAATTAACTTGTCTAACTCAGAACGATCAAAAGGCAACTGTTTGTCTTGTGCTAAATCATCAAGAAGAGTGTTCGCATTTCCTTCACGCATTCCAAGTGCGGCCTTTACGGCATATTCCTTAATAACTTCATGAGCAAGTTCACGGCCCACACCTGCTTTAACAGCAGCCATCAAAATCTTAGTTGATGCCAAAAATGGCAAATAGCGTTGAATCTCTGCTTCGATAACCTTTGGGAATGCTCCAAATTCATTGATAACGGTAAGTATTGTTTCAAGCAATCCATCGATTGCGTAGAAGGCATCAGGTAGTGCAACACGTCGAACAACACTGCATGAAACATCGCCTTCATTCCATTGGTCACCAGAGAGTTCGCTAACCATCGATGCATAACCACGAAGGACCACTGAAAGCCCGTTTACTCGTTCGCATGAACGGGTATTCATCTTGTGTGGCATTGCACTGCTACCAACTTGACCTGCCTTAAATCCTTCAGTCACTAACTCCGCACCGGCCATTAATCGGATTGATGTTGCAAGCGATGATGGCGATGCAGCAATTTGAACAAGTGTAGTTACAACATCGTAATCAAATGATCGTGGATAAATTTGACCCGTTGAATCTAAAATAGAGTTGAAGCCAAGTTCCTTTGCAATTGCATTTTCAAGATTCAAATGAGCCTTTGAAGAGCCAAGTAAGTCAATGGAATCTTGGGCAGTGCCTACTGGGCCTTTAATCCCGCGCATTGGATATCGACTCTGAAGCGCAACTAGGCGTTCATATGCAAAGAGCAACTCTTCGCTAGCTGATGCAAAACGCTTTCCTAACGTTGTAATTTGCGCAGGAACATTGTGTGATCGACCAGCTATTGGTTGATCTGCATACTGAGCTGCTCGCTCACCTAAGCGAGCTAACAGTGCAACTGTTTTATCATGAACAATCTTTAAGCCATTTTTAATCTGTAATGCTTCGATATTTTCTGTTAAATCACGGCTAGTCATTCCTGCATGGATCACCTGGTGGCCTGCCAAAGCGTTGAACTCTTCGATTCGAGCCATAACATCGTGGCGCAGCTGCTTTTCGCGGGTGTCGATAGAGGCTAAATCCACCCGTGTAATTACCTTCTCGTAATCTGAAATTACATCATTGGAAATCTGATGGCCTAAAGATGATTGGGCTCGCATGACTGCGATCCATAGTTTGCGCTCTTGAATGACTTTAGATTCTGGAGCAAAGATTTCACGCATTGCAATTGATGCGTAACGATCGACTAAAAGGCTCATTAAATGAAATCCTTTACGACAATAGTTTGATCGCGGCCTGGCCCGACGCCAATTGCACTCATTGGTGCTCCAGAGATTTTCTCCAGAAACGCAATGTAATCCTGAGCATTTTTTGGAAGATCCGAAAGTTTGCGCGCGCTGGTTATGTCTTCTGTCCAGCCCGGTAAATACTCATAAATTGGTTTTGCATGATGGAAGTCGCTTTGTGAAGCAGGAAGTTCTTCAACTCGCTTACCGTCAATTTCATATGCCACACACACTGGAATCTTTTCCCAACCGGTTAGAACGTCTAACTTTGTAAGGAAGAAATCTGTTAAGCCATTTACTCGCACTGCATATCTAGCGATTGGAGCATCAAACCAACCACAGCGACGTGCGCGACCAGTTGTTACACCAATTTCACCACCAATACGGCGCAGAGCTTCTCCATCTTCATCAAATAACTCTGTTGGAAATGGGCCGCTACCAACACGAGTTGTATAGGCCTTCACAATTCCAATGACACGATCAATCTTTGTTGGCCCGATACCTGAACCAGTACATGCACCACCCGCGGTTGGATTGCTGGAAGTAACAAAGGGATATGTTCCATGGTCAACATCTAATAACGTTCCTTGGGAGCCTTCGAGAAGAACTCGTTTACCAGCCTTTAGGGCTTGATCTAAAATCAAAACTGTATCGGCGACATATGGTCGAAGAATCTCGGCATACTGCAAATACTCTTCAAGCACTTCTTCGATTTCAATGTTTTTTCGGTTAAATACCTTAATCAAAATCTGATTCTTATCGTGTAGCGCGCCCTCAAGTTTTTGTCGAAGAATTGAAGTATCAAATAGATCCTGTACGCGGATTCCGATTCGATTGATTTTGTCAGCATAGGCTGGGCCAATTCCACGACCAGTTGTTCCTATTTTTGATTTACCTAAAAAACGCTCGCTGACTTTGTCAATTGTGCGGTGATATGGAGTAATTAAGTGTGCATTAGTTGAAATCAGTAACTTACTTGTATCGATGCCTCGCTCGTTTAATCCACGGATTTCTTCAAGTAACACACCTGGATCAATGACAACTCCATTACCAATTACTGGAATCACATTTGGTGAAAGAATTCCTGATGGTAAAAGGTGAAGTGCATACTTTTGATCACCGATAACAACAGTGTGGCCGGCATTGTTTCCGCCTTGATAACGCACTACATAATCGACTCGATCACCTAGCAAATCGGTAGCTTTCCCCTTGCCTTCATCGCCCCATTGAGCGCCAAGTAGAACAAGTGCAGGCATTAGTAAAGCCTCTCCGATTAGTTGTTAACTATTTTAAAGCTGACGTGCCGGTTGAGCGAAGATCTTCACATGCACGAACCACACGAGCAGCCATTCCAGCCTCTGCTAATTTACCCCACGCGCGTGGATCGTAGGCTTTCTTGTTTCCTACTTCGCCATCGATTTTTAAAACACCGTCATAGTTTTTTAGAACGTGATCTACAACGGGACGAGTAAATGCATACTGGGTATCGGTGTCGACATTCATCTTGATTACACCGTAGTCAAGTGATTCACGAATTTCAGAAAGTAGTGAGCCGGAGCCACCGTGGAAGACAAGATCCATTGGTTTGCTGCCCTTAGGTAGACCAAGTTTGGCAGCGACTGCTTCTTGCAAAGTTGCAAGAATCTTTGGCTGCAAAACAACATTCCCGGGCTTGTACACGCCGTGAACATTTCCAAATGTTGCAGCAACTAGATAGCGAGCTTTTGCATCAGTTCCTAATGTTTCAACTGTCATGAGTGCATCTTCAGGAGTTGAGTACAACTTGGCATCGTGTTTAGCCTCAATGCCATCTTCTTCTCCACCGACTACACCAATTTCTATCTCAAGGATAGTTTGTGCGGCAACCGACATTGTCAGCATTTCTTTTGCAATCTTCATATTCTCAACCATGTCAACTGCAGAACCATCCCACATGTGAGAGTTAAACAAAGGAGCTTTTCCAGACTTTAGGCGATCGGCACCAAAAGCTAAGAGTGGTCTCATAAAGCCATCAAGTTTTTCAACTGGGCAATGATCTGTGTGAATTCCAATGTTAACTTTGTAGTTCTTTGCAACAACATGTGCGAACTCTGCAAGTGCAACTGCTCCATCAACCATATTCTTTACAGTTGAGCCAGATGCATATTCGGCGCCGCCCCAAGAAAATTGAATAATTCCATCAGATTCTGCTTCGGCAAAACCACGAATTGCCGCAACTACTGTCTGTGATGAAGAAACATTTATAGCCGGGTATGCGAATGCACCTTTTTTTGCACGATCTAACATATCTATAAAAACTTCAGGGGTTGCAATCGGCATTGTGGTGACTCCTATTAGCTCGTTTTAAATCACTTAAGATCTTTGTAATTCTTTAGACAGAGCGCTTCGTTGAGTCGTCTAGAGGCTTACGGCCAATCCTCTCACTTTCGTTCTGTGGGCACAAAAAAGGCCGTTCGAGACACACCTCGAGCGGCCTTTTTCAATCTTTCTACACCAGGGACTTCATGGCACTTGCCAAGAATTTAGCCAAGGCGGCCACCAGGATGGGGCTACTTAGGAGCTTGAGGAAAAGCGCTAAGAAAGTAGTAAGCATGCGATCTCCTTTCTTTCTATCTCTCTGTCGCAGCATCATGAATGAATCTCATACCCAGTAATTAACTGCGGCCAAACACTGTTGATAACTAACGCAAAGATGTAATGTTGTGCAGCATGAGCCAAGCCCATGAATCAATCGAGAATCTTTCGAATGAAGATAGAAAATTTCCGCCAACTCCAGAGTTTGCTGCACTAGCTAACGCAAAAGAAGATTTATATGAGTTGGCCGAAAAAGATCGCCTTGCTTTTTGGGATACCCAAGCTAAAAATTTAAAGTGGGATGCACCTTGGTCAAAAACTCTTCAATGGGATGTTCCCTACGCGCAGTGGTTTGTTGGCGGCAAGTTAAATGCGTCAGTTAATGCATTGGATAGACATGTTGATCAAGGGCTTGGGGATCGTGTTGCATTCTATTTTGAGGGAGAGCCTGGTGATTGCCGAACAATTACCTATTCACAACTTTTAACTGAGGTAAAAAAGGCGGCAAACGCTTTAACTGAATTAGGAATTAAGCCAGGTGATCGCGTCGCGATTTATATGCCAATGATTCCTGAAGCAGCAATTGCAATGTTGGCTTGTGCTCGTATTGGTGCTCCTCATTCTGTTGTCTTTGGTGGTTTCTCGGCAGACGCGCTTTTGTCCCGCATTCAAGACGCCGATGCAAAGCTTGTAATTACTGCCGATGGTGGTTTTCGAAAAGGAGCTCCATTTGCATTAAAGCCTGCAGTTGATGATGCGTTAAAGGGCAAACACAATGTTGCACATGTGTTGGTAGTTCAACGGACTAAGCAAGAAACAGCTTGGAATGATAAAACTGATATTTGGTGGCATGAGATCGTCGACCGCCAATCTGAAGAACATATCGCGCAATCTTTTGATTCTGAGCATCCGCTCTTTATTTTGTATACATCTGGCACAACTGCAAAACCTAAAGGAATTTTTCACACTACAGGTGGGTATTTAACACAAGCGGCATTTACACATAAGGCGGTATTTGATTTAAAGGCAAGCACTGATGTCTATTGGTGTACGGCTGATGTTGGTTGGATTACTGGACACAGCTACATTGTGTACGGCCCTTTAATTAACGGTGCCACTCAAGTCATGTATGAAGGAACACCTGATACTCCGCATAAAGGACGTATTTTTGAATTAATCGAAAAATACGGGGTAACTATTTTGTATACCGCTCCAACATTGATTCGTACATGGATGAAATGGGGAGATGAGTTTCCGCAGGCACATAATTTAACTTCGCTGCGATTATTAGGTTCTGTAGGTGAACCGATTAATCCGGAAGCGTGGATGTGGTACCGAGAAGTTATCGGTGGCAACAAATGCCCAATCGTAGATACTTGGTGGCAAACTGAAACTGGCGGAATAATGATTTCTCCATTACCTGGAGTGACTGCTACTAAACCAGGATCGGCGATGAGAGCAATTCCAGGTATAAGCGCGGTAGTTGTTGATGATAAGGGCGTTCCAGTTGCAAAGGGTCATGGAGGATTTTTGATCCTAGATAAACCTTGGCCAGGAATGTTGCGCGGAATTTGGGGCGAAGATGAAAGATATAAAGAAACATACTGGTCGCGTTTTCCAGGAATTTACTTTGCAGGTGATGGAGCAAAACTAGATACAGATGGTGCAATCTGGCTTTTAGGGCGAGTTGATGATGTGATGAATGTTTCTGGACATCGCATATCAACAACTGAAGTTGAGTCAGCATTAGTTTCACACGAAGCAGTTGCAGAAGCAGCAGTTGTTGGTGCAAACGATGCGATGACAGGTCAGGGAATTGTTGCCTTTGTAATCTTGCGCGGAGGCATCGCACATGCAGCTGGTAGTGGGAATGAACTCGTTACTGAGCTTAGAAACCACGTAGCAAAAGAAATTGGCGCTATTGCAAAACCGCGACAAATATTAGTTGTCGCAGAACTTCCAAAAACTAGAAGTGGCAAAATTATGAGGCGCTTGCTCAAAGATGTCGCTGAAAATCGTCAGGTTGGTGATGCAACCACATTGGCTGATCCAAATGTTATGAAGCTAATTGCAGAGGGGCTAAATACAAGTAGCGAGGACTAAATTGTTATCCCAAGATATTTCTGCGTTAGTTCGACTAACTGAGCCTCTGAATTAATAACACCAATGTGTTTGTAAGCCACATCACCGTCGGGTGCTATAAACCAAGTGACAGGAACACCTAAACCAAAAAATTGACGTGACCGTCCATCAGAGTCATAGAGATTCGGCCAGGTGATTCCGTTTTCTATAACAAATCGCTGTGCATCTTTCAGATTGGCCTCTTCAACATTTACCCCAACAAGTTGAACAGTACTTTTAGCTTTTTCATAGAAACTAACAAAGTGTGGAATTTCTTCGACACATGGCCCACACCATGAACCCCACACATTGACAATCATTGGTCCGCGAAGAGCAGCTAGTTGTGCCCCTTGGCTTTGATCCAAACAATCTAATGTTGTTCCACCTGTCGGCAATTTTTCTTGGAAAATCTCTGCGCAATCAATGACTTCCCCTACTTGCTTAAGGGCAGGAGTGTCATTGCTATCAGAATTTATGCTTGTTTGGGAACATGAGGTTAAGAGAAGTAATGAAACTGCAAGCACAATTTTCTTCATCGAAAATCCTTGTCGGTTTTTACTAGAGCCATTGCTTTTACTTTATCCATTTCACCAATTCCAACGCTTGGACAGATTTTAGCAATTGGACATGCTCCGCAAGCTGGTTTGCGCGAATGACAGATTCGACGACCATGCCAAATCATCCGTTGCGAAAGATTTGTCCATTCTGCTTGTGGAATAAGTTGCTGAACAACCATTTCAACTTTTACAGGATCTTTTTCATCTGTCCAACCAAATCTTCTAGATAATCTCCCAAAGTGAGTATCGACAGTTATTCCTGGCGTATCAAATGCATGGCCTAATACAACATTTGCTGTCTTTCGACCGACTCCAGGCAAAGTAACCAGCTCTTCAAGTGTGTGAGGGACTTTGCCGTCAAAATCTTCCAGAATTTTTATATTAAGTCCCTTTATGTGTCGAGCCTTTGCTCGATAAAACCCACTTGAATGAATCAGACTTTCAATTTCGTGCAGATCTGCTTTTGCATAATCTTTTGGAGTTTTATACTTTCGAAAAAGCGCTGGAGTAATAGTGTTAACTCTCTTATCTGTGCACTGCGCACTTAAAACAGTTGCAATTATTAACTCGAGTGGATTGGTGAAATCTAATTCACAGCGAATATTGGGGTAAGTCTTCGTCAGAATGCGGTAAACCGCTTTTGCCCCTTTTCGAATTTCGCTATCAACCAACATGGATGTAAACTACCCTGCGTGACCCCAGAAGAATCCATAGTTCGTAAGGCCCCTTTATTTACTGCCCTTGAAGAATCTGCGGCAATCTCACTCCATGCATCTATGGACTCAGTAAAAATCTCAAAGGGTTCGATCTTGTTCGCAGAGGGCGATGAGGGTGATCACCTTTATGTGATCCTTGATGGAAAAATTAAACTGGGAACTTCAAGTGGGGATGGGCGAGAAAACCTACTTTCAATTCTTGGTCCTGGTGAAATGTTTGGGGAACTCAGTCTTTTTGATCCAAATCCACGCACATCAACTGCAACGGCGGTTACTGATGCCAAACTTTTAAGTCTTGGACAAGCAAAACTGATCCCTTGGTTGGCAGAAAATCCTAAAGTTGCACTTAATCTTTTGGCTAGCCTTGCTCAACGCCTGCGCCGCACTAACGAAGCTGTTGGTGATTTGGTTTTCTCAGATGTTCCAGGAAGAGTTGCAAAAGCGCTAATTGATTTGGGTGAGCGATTTGGTAAAAAAACTGATGAAGGTTTATTGGTCAATCATGATCTAACTCAGGAAGAGTTAGCACAACTAGTCGGTGCATCTAGAGAAACAGTTAACAAAGCACTAGCTGATTTTGCTGGTCGCAATTGGTTAAAACTTGATGGACGTGCAGTACTAATTACAGATTTAGAAAGACTTTCTAAGCGCAGTAAATAAGTTTGGCTTGAAGCAACTTTTCTTGAATCAATATTTCTAATCAGTGATCTCGACTGTTAATTCTATTTCAACAGGTGAGTTTAGGGGCAGCTCTGCAATTCCTACCGCGCTACGTGCATGCTTTGCACCATCGCCCCAGATCGAGATAAACAGCTCTGATGCTCCATTGACAACTACTGGGTGATTAACAAAACCTGCAACACCATTAACATATCCAACTACACGCACAATTTTTGTAATTTTATTTACATCTGCAACTGTTTCGACTGCCGCCAAAGCATTGAGAGCGCAAATCTGGGCTAGTTCTTTAGCTCGCTCTGGAGTTATCTCTCCATCAACTTTTCCTGTTGCAACCATTTCACCATTGAGCAAAGGCAATTGACCGGCCGTAAACACTAGATTTCCTGTTCGGATCGCAGGAACATAGGCAGCAACTGGCTTTGCAGCAACTGGAAGTTCTAGGCCCAGTTCCTTAAGTTTTGATCGAACATCTACTTTATTCATGAGCTAACTCTTTTCATGCAGTTGCAAGTCATCCAATGACTCTCTTCATGTAGGCAACCAACTGCTCACCAGTGCCGGGTGCTGGAATTACCTGTACAAGCTCCCAGCCATCCGAGCCCCATGTATCCAAAATCTGTTTTGTTGCATGTGAAAGAAGTGGAACAGTTGCATATTCATACTTAATCATTTATTTAAACTCTCTTTAACTAAGGATGAAACTAACGCTCCATCTGCTTTTCCTGCGATTTTTTGTTTAATAGCACCCATAACTTTGCCCATATCTGCAGGGCCTGTGGCACCGGTTGATGCAATTGCATCGGCAATAATCTTTTTGATCTCATCAGCAGTTAACTGGGCAGGAAGATACTTTGCAATTACTTCTCCCTCGGCCTTCTCCAAAGCTGCTTTTTCTGGATGGCCAGCGCTTTCAAACGCCTCAGCGGCTTCCCGACGCTTTTTTGCTTCCCGGGATAAAACAACGATTAATTCTTCATCACTTAAAGTGCGTGCTTCTTTACCGGCAACCTCTTCATTAGTGATCGCGGTAAGAACCATTCGAATTGTGCCGGAGACAATTTCATTACGCCCTCGAATTGCATCAGTTAAATCTGCTCGTAAAGTTTCCTTGATACTCATTTTGTTAACTCTACAGCCAATAGCTCGCCAATCTGCGCCGTATTGAGTGCGGCTCCCTTGCGTAAGTTGTCGCCACACAGGAACAGATCAATTGATTTCTTATCATCTAGTGATTGGCGCACGCGACCAACCCAAGTTGGGTCCGTTCCCACAACGTCATTAGGTGTTGGAAACTTTTTATTTTCTGGGTCATCAAGCAAAATTACTCCAGCAGCTTTTTCAAGAATTCTCTGAGCGGCTTTTCTAGTAACTACATTTTTAAATGTTGCATGGACGGCAAGTGAGTGTGTAGTTAAGACCGGCACACGGACACAAGTGGCAGAGACCTTTAGTTTTGGCATTCCTAAAATCTTGCGGGACTCATTTCGAACTTTGAGTTCTTCTGATGTATATCCAGCTTCAGATAATGATCCTGCCCATGGAATTACGTTGAGTGCAAGAGGTGCTGGAAATGGTGAAGTGTCTTTGATGAATTTTCGAACATCTGAAGTTGCTTCCCCTGCATTTGATCCAGCAATTTTCGAGATTTGATCACGCAATCCATCAATACCTGGTTGGCCTGTACCGGATGCTGCTTGATATGAAGCAACGACAAGTTCCTTCAACTCAAACTTTTTATGGAGTGCACCCATTGCAACAATCATTGACATTGTTGTGCAATTTGGATTTGAGATAATGCCTTTTGGTCTTTTCTTTGCAGCTTTTGGATTAACTTCTGGAACAACCAATGGAACTTTTGGATCCATTCGAAATGCCCCTGAGTTATCTACAACTATGGCACCGCGCGAGACTGCAATGGGAGCCCACTTTGCAGAGATCTCATCTGGTACATCAAACATTGCAACATCTATGCCATCAAAAGCCTCGGGGGAAAGTGCAACAACCGTTAGCTCTTCACCGCGGCAAACTAGTTTTTTACCTGCACTTCGAGCAGATGCGATTAAGCGAATCTCGCCCCACACATCTTTGCGCTCAGACAAAATTGAGAGCATGACAGTTCCAACTGCACCTGTTGCACCTACAACAGCTAATGACGGTTTCTTTTTGCCCTTACTCATCGTCCTGTCCCTCCATAAACAACAGCCTCATTTTGATCTGCATCGAGTTCAAAAGCTGTGTGTGCAGCCTTTGCGCCTCGTTCTAAATCTGCTTCGCGACAAATAATTGAGATTCGAATCTCTGAGGTTGAAATCATTTCAATGTTAATTCCAGCATCAGAGAGTGCGCCAAAGAAAGTGGCTGTCACGCCAGGATGTGAACGCATGCCAGCTCCGACTAGAGATAACTTGCCGATTTGATCATCATATTGAATGGATGAAAAGCCAACTTCTCCTTGAAGCTTTTGCAAAATAGCTGTTGCTTCCGCGCCTTCTGCTTTAGGCAGAGTAAATGAAATATCGGTAAGTCCAGTTGCTGCTGCAGAGACATTTTGCACAATCATGTCGATGTTGATATCGGCATCTGCGATGGCTTGAAAGATGCGCGCTGCAACACCAGTGCGATCAGGCACACCAACGATTGTAATTTTGGCTTCACTCTTGTCGTGAGCGATTCCTGAGATGATAGCTTGTTCCATGGCGCCTCCTTCTGGATGATCTTTGACCACCCATGTTCCTTCGTTATTAGAAAAAGATGAACGTACGTGAATTGGTAAATTAAATCGTCGTGCGTATTCAACACAACGCAGATGCAAAACTTTTGCACCACTTGCTGCCAGCTCGAGCATTTCGTCATAAGTAACAGTCTTTAACTTTTGCGCACTAGGGACAACACGTGGATCTGCGCTAAATACTCCGTCGACATCTGTATAAATCTCACAAACATCTGCATCCAACGCTGCAGCCAATGCAACCGCAGTTGTATCACTACCACCGCGGCCTAAAGTTGTTACATTTTTTGTATCTTGTGAAATTCCCTGAAATCCGGCCACAATTGCAATTGCGCCAGTATCGAGTGCTTCCTTGATCCGCCCTGGAGTGACATCGATGATGCGAGCACGGCCATGGGCTGACGTCGTAATTACACCTGCTTGGCTTCCAGTAAATGAAAGTGCTTCATGGCCCAAATTATTAATAGCCATAGCAAGTAGCGCCATTGAAATTCGCTCACCGGCTGTGAGCAACATGTCTAACTCGCGGCCTTGAGGAATTGGGGTTATCTGCTCAGCTAAATCAATAAGCTCATCGGTTGTATCGCCCATCGCTGAGACCACGACAACGACCTGATTGCCATCGCGCTTAGTGGCCACAATTCGATTGGCCACGCGCTTCATGCCCTCGGCATCAGCTACAGATGAGCCTCCAAATTTTTGAACAATTAATCCCATGTATTAATCATGAAGCATGCGAAAGATTGGGGCTACCCGATTTTCCTATATTCTCATATATTGAGACGGCAAGACTCTCAAATAATGAGACTGAACTCTTTTGTGGTTATACGTCCCGGCGACCTTCAAAGGCACGACCAAGGGTAACTTCATCTGCGTATTCAAGATCTCCGCCCACCGGCAGGCCGCTAGCAAGACGCGAAACTTTGATTCCCATCGGTTTAATCAGGCGAGATAGGTAAGTCGCAGTTGCCTCACCTTCTAGATTGGGATCGGTCGCCAAAATAACTTCGGTTATCTCAGAATCTGCCAACCGAGTCATTAGCTCACGAATTCGTAACTGTTCTGGACCAATTCCATCTATAGGTGAGATTGCGCCACCAAGTACATGGTACTTACCGCGAAACTCACGGGTGCGCTCTATCGCAATAACGTCTTTGCTTTCTTCAACTACACAAATAGATGAGTTCTCACGGCGAGGATCCCGACAGATTCGGCACTCGCTTTCTTCTGAAACATTTCCGCAGTGAATACAAAACTTAACGCGCTCTTTAACGGTGCGAATTGAGTCAACAAGTGCCGCTGCAACTTCAGAATCAGATTGTAAAATATGAAAGGCAATGCGCTGTGCACTTTTTGGCCCAATTCCAGGTAGACGCCCTAATGCATCAATAAGATCTTGAATTGCACCTTCATACATTCCACTCATTAATTACTTACCTTCAATTACTTGCGCGCCAAGCTCTTGCATTAAAAGAGCGGCACCCGATAATTGATTGGGATCAGATGGAGCCTCAGAAGTTCTGGTCTCTCTTGCAGCTGGAGTATTTGTATCTATTGATGGATCAACCACAACAGCTATCTTTCTGTCTATTCCCACGACATCAATAAAGGCGTTGCGCAAAATGAGATCTGACTCTGATCGCTCAAAACTTTCTTTAGCCCCTGGATTAATTATTCCAATCGTGATTGCATCTTCATCAACTGATAGCACTTGCGCCGAAGCGCTTAAAAGTGACCAGGTTAATCTGCGGCGTTTTTTCACATCTTCAATTACATCAGGCCACGCTCTGCGCAATGCAGCGATATCGAAGTTGCCTGGCACGTGCGCCTTCACTGCAGCGCTTGGAGCTGATTGCTTTGCTTTAACAGTTGGTGGTACTGCCTCGACTTTAGAGCTGCTGGGAGCTTCAGTCGAATGAGTGGAGGCTGCTTTTTCTTTTGCCTCCACGTTTCGAACTGGAGCAGCAGATGAAGTAGGTGGAGCCATGTTTTCTGCGCGCTCAAGTCTTTCAATTCTAGAAAGCATGCCTGACTCTCCGTTGTCGCCGATCGGCAGCAAAATACGTCCGCAGATAAGTTCCAGAATTAAGCGCGGCGCTGTTGCTCCTCGCATTTGTGTCAAACCTTCTGCAGCAATGTCTGCTGCACGAGAAAGATTTGCTGCGCCTATTCGATTTGATTGATTGCGCATTCTCTCCATTTGATCTTCAGGTAAATCACGCAAAATAGAGTTTGCAGTTGAGTCTTTCAATGCATCTACAATCATTAAATCTCGCAAACGCTCCAACAAATCACTTGTAAAGCGACGAGGATCATGGCCAGATTCAATAACGCGATCGATTGTCTTAAACAATGTTGCACCATCGCGTGCTGCAATAGTATCAAGTGCGTCATCTAATAGGGCGCCATCTGTAAAGCCAAGCAATTGAATTGCAATTTCGTAGCTGACGCCATCTTTTCCTGCACCTGCTAGTAATTGACCTAAGACCGAGAGTGCATCTCTTACTGATCCCGCAGATGCTCTAACAACAAGTGGAATAACTCCTTTAGCAACTTTTACGCCCTCGGCATCGCAGATTTTTTCTAGATGAAGAGCCAATACTCCAGGTGGAACTAATCGAAATGGGTAGTGGTGTGTTCTTGATCTAATTGTTGCAATCAACTTATCTGGCTCTGTTGTTGCAAAAATAAAAATAACATGCGCAGGAGGCTCTTCAACTACTTTTAGGAGTGCATTTGCTGCACCTGGTCCAAGCTGATGGGCTTCATCAATTATGTAAATCTTGTATCGGCTGTGCACTGGAGCAAAAAAAGCTTTATCGCGAAGATCGCGTGCATCATCAACTAAACCGTGTGTTGCCGCATCTAATTCAATAACATCAAGTGATCCTGGACCATTTGCAACTAAGTCTGTACATGATTGGCATTGTCCGCAGGGATTAGGTGTTGGACCTTTCTCGCAGTTAAGCGAGCGCGCCATAATTCGAGCACTAGAAGTTTTTCCGCAACCACGTGGTCCGCTAAATAGATATGCGTGATGAGTACGCCCAGTTTCTAATGCATTTGAAAGAGGAACAGTTACATGTTCTTGCCCGATTACATCGGCAAATACAGATGGGCGATATTTACGATACAAAGCTAATGACATCGCCACTCCTCCTCTGCTGTTTCTCTACTGTTCGACGCAATTTATAGGACCCCTCGCACACCCGCCAGAGCGGACCTACCCTTGCTGCATTCCTGCC